>Ga0315913_1005868_pt1 | contig 14885 bp, 6 predicted proteins | sample MpolsnodulesMG_FD_207736 | JGI IMG/M metagenome (GOLD analysis project Ga0315913, IMG submission 207736) | Medicago polymorpha root nodule microbial communities from Los Angeles, California, United States - small nodules | ecosystem: Host-associated > Plants > Roots > Nodule | place: USA... | reverse complement strand
GCCACATAGTTTGTTGTTACCTTGGAGATCAACCTGGCTTAGGTTCATAAAAACACCTTCCATAGGAACTTCCCCTTCCAATTTGTTGAAGGACAAATTTAATTTCACCATATACTTGAGCTTTTCTAAACTCTCGGGAATTGGACCAGTGAGATTGTTTGATGATAGATCTAAAGTCACAAGGGATGCTAAATCCCCTAGACTATTTGGAATTGAGCCACTAAAATTGTTTCTTGCCATCACTAGTGTTTTCAATCCGTCAACTTCGATTTTAGGAATGTTCCCTGACAGCATGTTGTCTGAAACAACCATGGCCACTAGCTGCTCCATCTTGAACGAAGGAGGAAGCGAACCATTCAGAGAATTTCCATGTAAGTATAAAGTTGTCAAGCTAGAGAGTTGAAAAATCTCCATTGGTATGACACCAACAAGCTTATTCATTTGCAAGTCCAGATAATTCAATCTCTTGCATCGTCCTATACTCGCGTGAATTTTACCTGAGAACTGGTTGTTTCCTATTCCAAGAGTAATCAGATTTAAAAAATTGCCAAATATGTCTGGAATTTCACCAGACAATTTATTTTGGTGTATCAAAAGCTGCACCAATTTCTTGAGTGTTCCTAATTCTAATGGTAACTCTCCTGTGAAATAATTCTGTTCAAAAGAGAAGGATGTGAGATTTTGAAACTTCTTCAGTCCATGAGGAATGCTTCCAGTTAGCTGATTATTAGCAACACAAAACTGTTGTAGATTGCTTGAAAGATAGTCAACAGAACTTGGAAGTTCCCCGGTCAAGTTGTTATCATTGACCATAAGAATTTGCAACTGAGTTGAGTTTCGAAGGGAATCAAAGAACTGAAAATTCAATGAGGTAGTGGAGGTGAGATTATTCTTACTGAGATACAAATGAGTGAGGTTTTTCAAGTTGTTGAAAAGAGGTATTGGCCCATGAAACCTATTGTTAGTAAGATCAATAATTTGAAGATGTGATGAATTGGCTATGGAACTCGGAATTACCCCTTCAAATCTATTGGTTGCCAAAGCAAGTGTCCCTATATTCGGAAAGGCTTCGGCGAAATTTTGTGGCAACTCGCCTGATAGATTATTTTTTGTGAGGGATAAGAAAACTAAAGAAGATAAGTTGAAGAAGATAGAAGTAGGAAGCTTGCCGGTGAAGTTATTCTCTGAGAGTTGAAGTCTTGAAAGATTATGGAGATTGCCCAATTCACTTGGAATTTCACCCTCAAGCCTGTTTCTTGCCATGGAAAGATTCTCGAGTGAAAAGAGATTGCCAAAGGTTGAAGGAATTTTACCTGTGAGATTATTGACAGAAAAGTCTAAGCTTTGTAGATTATGAAGTTGACCCAATTGTGGTGGAAGTGTACCATTGAGATTGTTGAAAGCTAACTGAATGACATTGAGGAGTGAGAGATGAGAAAATTGGGAGGGAATTTGGCCATGAAAACTGTTTTCGGAAAGGTCAAGTGAATGAAGGTAAGTGAGGTTGGAGAGATTAGAAGGTAATTTACCAGAGAGGCTAAGTCCTGATAAGTTTAGAGATTGAACTCTTTCATCAACTTTGGAACAGTTGACACCATACCAGGTACAGTGATTAGAATCTTGTTTCCAACTGAACAAAGCATTGTTTGGATCAGTTATTTGTAATTTGAAAGATAGAAGAATATCTTTGTCTGTGTTATTGTTGCAAATGATGACATGAAAATTATGAAGTATGATGCATAGGAACAAAATAAGTCGTATATGGATCATGGTGGCTGAGGAGGTAAAGTAATAATGGTGCGTTACACTATAATGATCCTGGTTTTAGTAGTTGTAGGAAAAGAACCGGCCAAGATGAAGATTTTTTGTTTTTGACCTTTCAATTCAAAAGTGTGATAGTTTATACAACTCATTTGTTTACTTGTATACTTTTTAGGCCAAGTTGTAACATTCAGCTTTGACAAAAAATGCAAATCGCGATCAATACACGTATTAGTTCTTCCTTTGCTTTAAATTTGCAGTTTACAAAAATGTATGTATGGTTTGAAATTGATTTGATTTTTCAGCAAATATTAGTCGTAAGTTGTGTGTTGTTGACCGCCGGATAGATGTTTCTATGATTAGCTAATTTGGTCAAAAAATGATTACCTAATTTTTTTTCTTAATAAAATTTAAAAAAAAAAACCTAATTTGTTGTAATTGTTGAATTTAATGAACATTTGTCTCTTATGTAGAACTTTTAATTAATTTGATGTGGCAAACCAACCAATATCTCTTGAGAAAATTCTGTCACTTATTAGTAGTTAGTTAACTTCGGTAGAAGAAAAAAAGAGAGAAACATAAGCATTAAAATGTCTCAAATACAAACTTTTTCCATAAATAGATTCACAAATGTATCCAAAGTACAAAATAATAGTAGATCTATGAAAATGGAGGAAGGGAAAATAGATCCGGCACACCTAAAAATAAAATCATGCTAAGATTATCTTACTTTTCTTACTTTGACAAAAAACACAAATCACGATCAACACTCCTGTTAATTAATTTCTTTGCTTTGACCCTAATGTTTACAAATTACAACAACTTATGCATGGTTTGACCCTAATTTATTTGCTAATAACATATACTCAAATCACGATCAACACACCTGTTAATTAATTTCTTTGCTTTGAACCTAATGTTTACAACAACTTATGCATGGTTTGACCCTAATTTCTTTGCTAATAACATTTATTAGCAATGATAACATATATTAGCAATACTCCCTAAAAAAAACATAGATTAGCAAATACTAGTAGTATTACAAATTTACTATTTAAATAAATACATCTTCTGGTGACTATTATAAGTAAAAATAAATTTTTTATATTCATTGAATAAATTATGTATATGGTGTATAATATAAACCACATACATTGATAAGTGCTAGAATGTGTTAGTTTCATGATTTATATTAAGCACTTTTGGTTACTTGTTATTCAAGTTATCCAAGGAAAATATATGAAAAAGTGACAAAATGCATAATTATGCTTTTTAGGTCTTACTTAACCCAATTGTGCAGGAAAAGAGTGATCAAGACATAAACCAATGAAAGAAAAACAAAAGAGGAGCAACCTGCAAATTTTGGTCTGCAACTGTCATTCCTGCCAGGCACAACATTTCCTGCCTGGCGAGAATTACAGGTCTTTTTACCTGTTTGACCAAAACATGTCGCCATGGTGACAACAGTCCTGCCTGGCAAGATGTCGCCCGAGCAACATTTGTCGCCGTGGCGGGAATGAAGTTCCAGAACCCATGTTTTTGAAGACCAAATGTCGCCATGGCGACAAATGTCCTGTCTGACGAGATATGGCGGTTCAGAGACATGAGTATTCCAGAGACTTAAATATAGCCATATGCTTTAGTACTTTGCGGTTTTATGCTATTAGCATGGATGTTGTGAGTTTGTTCACACATTCATCTTTTTTGTTTTTAGCGAATTTTCACTATATCGATGTACTCTATCAATTTGAATGAATATCATTTATTTTTGTCAAAAAATATATGAATTTTTGCTTATAATAGTAACTAACTTGTGTACATCATTTGTCATTAATTATACGCTTCTATTGAGAGAAAAATATGTCCTTAAATAGAAGTCCCTTTTCAATTTATTATATATATTTTCAAACATAACCCTAATTAATACTAGTACTTTATTTTGGAATATGAAAAGTCAATGTTTCGTGAACTTAGTCGGTAGCTAGAGATATTATATCATATATGCAGGGTTTGGGGTTCGAACCCGTCGGTAGCTAGAGATATTATATCATATATGCAGGGTTTGGGGTTCGAACTCGAATTTCCCACTTATTCACCTTAAGAGATGAACTTTTAGCCATTAAAATACTTGACAAAAAACAAAATTAGTATTAGTTATATGCAAAATGTACACATTAAACTATCAACATTTCTTAATTTGTCTCTTAAAAAAAATCTCAATATATGTGAAAAATGTCAATGAATTAGGCATCCGTTGAGACAAAAACATGTCGTTAAATAAAAGTCCCTTTTCAATTATGAGAAATTCTTACCTGAACTCTTACCCAACACATCATTCTTACACCCAACCAATTAAAATCTAACACCTCATTAAAATAATAAAAAGAATTAATATTAGAATTTTTTCTCATTATTTTTAATATTTCTCTCCTTTTTTCCACTTTATTTAACCGACAAAAACTACCCACCACCATTTATGTTTCTATTTTCTTAATTAAAATTAAACTTTTTTTAAAATTAATAACATGTGTCATTTTTTTATTGGTTGGGTGTAAGAATGATGTGTTGGGTGAGAGTTCATGCAAGAATATCTCTTCAATTATTATCAACATTTCTTAACATGGGTCTCTTAAAAAATGCTACAATTTTTTTTTTTTTTAAAATGTTAAAGAAACAATAACCGTGAGACATTGAAAGTACAAAATAATAGTAGATCTATGAAAATGGAGGAAGGGAGAGTTTCAGAAAAATCCACTGAAGTTGTCGGTGTATGGGTTTGTTTCGAGACTTGGTACATCTAAAAAAAAAAAATCATGCTAAGATTATCTTATTTTTCTTACTTTGACAAAAAAAAAACACACAAATCACGATCAACACTCCTGTTAATTAATTTCTTTGCTTTGACCCTAATGTTTACAACAACTTATGCATGATTTGATTTTGAGATTATTAGCAATGCTAGTAGTATTACAATGCATAGATATTTAGATAAATAAATACATCTTTCTGGTGGTAACTATTATAAGTAAAAATAGATTTTTTAGATTCATTGAATAAATGATATATGTAATATATAATATAGATCACATACATCACTTACTCAATAAATATAAATGTGAATTTTTGCTTATAATAGCAACTGAATTGTATACATCTTTTGTCATTAATTATACGCACCTAATTAATACTAGTACTTTATTTTATAATATGGAAAGTCAATGTTTCGTAACTTAGGTCAGTTGCTAGAAATATTATATCATATATATAGGGTTTGAGTTTGAACCCGAATTTCCCACTTATTCACCTTAAGAGATAAATTTTTAACCACTAAAATACTTGACAAAAACAAAATTAGTAGTAGTTATACACAAAATGTACACATTAAACTATCAAAATTTCTTAATATGTCCCTTAAAAAAGTCTTAATATGCGTGAAAAAACCAATGAATTAAGCATCCGTTGTGACAAAAATATGTCCTTAAATAAAAGTCCCTTTTCAATTACCATCCACATTTCTTAACACGGGTCTCTTAAAAAATATCTTTTTTTAGGGAAAAAAGAAAGAAAGAAATGTCAATGAATGTTTATAAAAAGGGGCAAAGGAAGTAGTAAATATATATTGGATTTTAATTAGCATGTGTTGTTAGAGTAAAATCATTTTATATATGTATTTAATGATACAGTGTCATGTCAATTAATGTGGTTAAAAATACATGAGTCCTCAAAATCATCAATTGATGAGACATGATTTCATTGGATGCATATGTTAAATAAACTTACAACGTTAATATATAGAAATTAAATTTAAGGTCATGTTAACAAGTGTCCCACTGTCCTTCGTTTTTTAGCAAATCAAACGCATCTTTAGTATTATTTTTTTTATAAATTATAATTCTGGTGAGTACATCTTTGTGAACAAATTTTTTTTTTGGTGAGTACATCTAGATGGACGAATTAGTCAGCACACGCTTGTAAACATCTCTGTTTCTCTATAACCTTTCAAACAAAAGAAATAACTCGGTTTCTCTATAAATACCTAATCTTAAGTGACATATTTTCATCCCAAACTTGCAATTAACTACATCTATAGATTAATTATTAGTTTTTTTTAGAAATGACACCTCTCTTCAAATTGAAGTCATTTGTTACTCTCTTGGCAATACTTTTATTACTCACGTCATCTATCATGAGTATTGCTGCCCAATCCAACTTCAAACATGGTATATGTGTTATTGTTTATACAATTTAATTTAAAATAGTGAAATCATATCCCATACCTTGATTCAAAATATATACATCATTTGCATATTCGAGGCTCCATTTACCTAATTGGAATTTGGAATTGATCATTGGTGATTTCTATACATACATCTATGTTTTATATCATGATCTCTCTTTTTTCTTCTTCTTGTTTCATAAAATTATTATATTCACTTATCATTTTTATATATGGCGCAGGGCGAAAACTTTTCCAATATTCTGCACCCAGTTATGGAACATCCGACGGTGGTGGAGCATATAAAAAATATCCATGAAATTATTTTCCCCATGGTGGGGAAAATAATCACTCTCCCAACTGCTCTGTGCCTAAACTGGAGCTGTTAATTAGTAATCAATATATAGCTTATGTATTCTTTCAAATTAAGGATTTATACAAATTATTTAGCATTGTGCTATTAGAATAAATTGGAAGGTCCAATTTCAACGTGATCATATGTAATATCAAGTCCAGAACTGCTTCTAAAAATAATAATAAAATTTGATAAAAACATGTTTTATTTTTCGTTGTTGTCTTAGTTACTAGTTGAGTTACGGGACAGATTTTGTTGTTGTTAATCCTCCTGTTTGTATGGTAATATGACCCTCTTAACCCAAGCGAAAGGTTTCCTCCACATTAATTCATCCTTTAAAATATAAAAGCATCTGCCCATTAAGATTTTTAATTGGCTAGTATGCTAGATTTTTTTATTTTTTTTTAGTATCGTGAAGGAAAGCATCTGCACATTAAGATTTATTTTTTTTGTTACCCACATTAAGATTTTTGATAAATCTATTCTTCTATAACATAACATAAGAGTACATATAGAAGGATACAGATTTTTGGTAAAAAATGCCCTTAAATAAAACTTACTCATATTTTTAATAAAATTAAATTAAATTAGTAACATATTCTTATATTGTTTGTGTCTTTGTCATATTTTTAATAAAATTAAATTAAATTAGTAACATATTCTTATATTGTTTGTGTCTTTGAGAAAGATAAGAATTGATATTATATTCACTACATTATTGGTATCAATGAAAAAATAAAGCATGATTTGTTATAATTTAAAAGTGACAAACATTAATATCCTATAATTTTAATCAAAATTTCAAAAAAATATTTTTATAATTTACATGTGTCTGTACAAAAAATTAGAAAAGCGGGCAGACGCATGAAGTAGAAAACATAGGAGCAAAATGAACCGTATATAGATCATGTGACTGAGGAGGTTAAGTAAAAATGATGTGTTAGACTTCCATGCACAGCTCAATGGATAAGCGGGTAAATATTTATAAGCAACTAAAATGGGTAATTTTTTATTGAAAAACACCAATTATTTATTAAAATTAATATATTCAATGTAAAATACACAAGTTTTAAGAGAAACTTGCTATTTTAAATTATTTTTTTTTTTGAATAAATTAAAATGGGATATATTAACAACAATGATTCACCCGCACAAGGTGTGCAAAGGGCAAATCACCCAAGAGTATATACAAATTTGTATATGATAGAAAAACCTATTTATAAATATAGTATTATTATAATTGAGATTCTCGTTAGACATAATGTTGCCTTAGGACTTTGATTATAGCAAGAAGAACTTGACGTTTAATTGTGAATGTTAGTTTCATCAACTATAAAAGAGTTCTACATTGAGTATATAAGAAATTTGATTCATAATTTTCAATGCCTTCAAATTTTAATTTTATGTAAAAATATTGTATCATCATTTTTTTTGGTTTGACAATAAACAAGTTTAATATTAGATATATAAGAAAGATAACTTTTATTTTTAATGCGTTAAAATTTTGAGTGAAAATATGAAGTGAAGATCTTTATAATTTTAGATCTCGTTAAACCCAACAACTTTGCTTGAGAAAAGTCATTGTAATTTTAGACCAACATACTCAAGTTGAAGACTTTTATGTTGTATTGACCTTTTCAACTCAAAAGTGACATAATCTACAACTCATCCTCGTTTACTTTTATTGGGCTAACATCATCTAACTTTGACAAAAAGTACAAGTCACGATCAACAAATATATCAGTTCATTTGCTTTGACCCTAAAGTGTACAACAATGTATTGTATTGTATGTATGGTTTGAGATTGATTTCATCTTCGAGCAATATTAGTCATACCTTGTGTTGTTGACATTGCCAAGCTAGCTTGTTTTATTTGCTCCAAATATGCTATACTCTCTCCGGTCCTTTTTTTTTTTTGGGTAGATAGACGAAATCGTAAAGTTATAATAAACTCACACACAAGTGGAGGTACCGGGGTTCGAGCCTCGGTCATGACATCTGACCTAACAATTTCGGCATTTTACCAGTTGAGCTAGGACTTCTGGATTCCCTCCGGTCCTTTTTATTAGAATCAAAAGTGAATTTTTATTTTTTTTTGTCCTTTTTTATAAGAAGATTGACCAAGTTTCAAGTATGTTTGAAGTTAAATTTCATTTGTGTCCTTATTTATTATTATAGAGAATATTAAAAAGTAAGTAAGTTGGTGGAATAAAGAGTAATTAATTTAGGGTATTCATGGAATTTTTTTAAATGTAGAAGTGTATTAAATGAAAATAATTATTTTCAATGTATTTTCTTGGTCTTGATGTTTTATGTCTTTTGTTTCTTGTACAAAGAACCGGAGGGAGTATCATAGTATCACTGTACCAGTCACTGCGTTTTTAAACGGTTGAATTAAATGAGCAGCTATAACATATTTAGAACATTTAGTTAATTCGGTGTGACAAACCAACCAACTAATTAATTACTTTTGTCACTGACAGTAATATATGTGAAGAAGAATTACAGTCAGCAAGATGATGATCACACACGTTTCAACAAGTCATGTATATGCACTTTTTCTGATCATCTTCAAACTTGCAATTAACAAACAACATATATAGATTTGTTTTATGTCGGGTAGAGATATTAGAAACTTATACAAATACGTGGTAATGACTTGTGTAATTGTATTGACCAAAAATTCTCAACCTGTCTTATACAAATGCTTTCCTCTCCATTCATTTTTCATGGAAACTCATTTGTGTTGTTGCAAATGATGCATGAAAAATATGCAGTTGGAAATATAGGAGCAAAATGCGTCGTGTGAGGATCACAGAGGAGGTGAAGTGATAACGATGCATATTACACAATTTATGTACAGGCAGTACAGCTCAATGTGCAAGCATGTACTATTTATATTATAATTTATCAGTATTTTTGAAGGTACTTTATTAGTATTAGGTGTGTCGATCTCTTTAATCCTAAACCATCAATATGTTGCATTTTATTGGTTTAAATAAATATTAATCGATTCTTATAAACATTCATTTCATCGTATAATCTCATACCTATATGTGTCTTGCATTCGCAGACGATCGGTCTTCGTCGTGGTTACTATACGCCACATGTCTTCGTGCCTAACCGCCACATACATGGCGAAACACAATCCAGCTTTGCTTGACTAAAGTCATGGCAATTTTAGACCCATAGTTTTAAAACTCGGCTTGGTCATCGACTCGGTAGGGGTACTGAGTCACTGAGTTAATGGTCGAACCATTGGGTCACTAGTTGAACCGCATAACTGAATCGGATCAAATCGAATAACTCGGTTAGATGACTCGGTCTAAAGATTAAATTTTTGTAAGTATTTAACCAAATAAAATTTGATTGAACTAATAACTCGACCACTTAAAAACTAAAATGTAATATGTATATTAATATTTGTATAACTATATATTATTGTTAAAGAGTGTGGCTATATTTTGTTGACATGAAATATATTTATTTTGTTGAAAGAGACATGAATTTTTTTTTGTTTTGCATCTTATTTACTATTAATATAATAGGTAGATTTTCTATATAAAAAAAAAAATATGATATGTATGTTATTAATTTTGGGAAGAGAATTTTTTTTTTTGCAAGAAATAATTTTTTTAGAGGAGAGATGATATGTATATTATTATTATTGTGTAAATATTATATTTAAAAATGGTCTGCTCTTTTTGAACAAAAAGTTCGATGAGTTCTTTCAAATGTAAATGTAAGATACATACATATTTAATATATTTCAATTATTGACACAAAAATATGTTGATCCCGTGGTTTGGCTTTTAGTGATACACTTTGATGTGCCCAGTTCGTTGAAACTTTAGGAAGTAGCACATTAATTGTATTAAACCGAGCATTAATTAGTATTAATGCGTGCTTAATGACTAATTATGACATAAAATTGAAAAAAATTTACAAAATCTGTTTGACTCGAAAAACCGGCTGAGTCACCAGTTTCCACCGGTTTTTTCCGAGTCACACTGGTTTTAACCGGTTCAATTGTACAACCGATCTGATAACCAGCTCAAACCGGTTACACCACCGAAACCGATCGGTCCGAGCCGAGTTTTAAAACTATGTTTAGACCAACACACAAGTTGGACATTTTTTTTTGCATTGACCTTTTCAAATTAAAAGCTGAGATAATAAATATGGAGTTTAAATTTAGATTAACAAAAAAAACATGAAGGTCTAAGTTAGCAAAAGTGCACATTTTTATTTGGACTAAAAAACCAATATCCATTAGTGTAAAGCAATTTAAAGTAAGAGATAGTTTAGTAAATATCCCTCAAACTATTTGTTATTAAATAAAAGTGAGTCTAAGTTAGCAAATTGGTGCAAAGTAACAAATGTTTTAATAAAAATTACTAAAGTAACCCTCAAACTATTTATAATAAAATAAAAGCGGGTCTAAGTTAGCAAATTGATGCAAGTTAACAAATATGTTTAATGAAAATTAGTAAAGTAACCTTCAAACTATTAGTTTTAAATAATAAAGATGAATGATATTTTTATACAAATAAAAAGATACATTTTTACTAATTTGAATATTCATGTTTTTTTTGTGTAAGTTAGCAAACCCAACAAATATATACAATTCATCGATCACTCTTTTTAGGCTAACATTATCTAACTTGGACAAAAAATACAAATCACGATCAACACACATTTCAGTTCCTTTACTTTGACCCTAAAGTTTACAACAGTTTGAGATTAGTTTAATCTTTTAGCACTATTAGTCATACCTTCTGTTGTTGACTTTCCAACTAATTTGTTTTTATGATTGGCTATTTAGTCCAATAATATCTGTCACTGCGTTTTTAAACGGTTGAATTAAATGGGCAGTTGTTGTCACTGTTTATTTAGAACTTTTATTTAATTCCATGTGACATATTATACCCCATTGATTAATTATTCGGGTCACTGTTAATTGTAATGTATTTGATAGGATAGTATTTGAGGAGGAATTATTCAGCTAAGGAATGATCACACGCTTCTAAACATCTCTGTTTCTCTATAAATACATATTCTTCAAGTGATATATGTACTTCTCATCCTGAACTTGCAATTAACTACATACTTAGATTATTTATTTCTTTTGGCTAGAAATGGCACCTATCTTCAATGCCTCCAAATTGAAGTCATTTGTTAATCATTTAGCATTAGTTTTATTACTTATCATGTCCTCTATGATTGTTAGTTCTGCCCAATCCAATTTCAAACACGGTACGTTGCTCGTTTGATATATAATACTCTATCCATTCTAGAATAAGTGACTAATTTGATTGTGTGTACTTTTTACCTAACCTATTTTAACTCTATTTTTCTGCTAATTAATAAAGATAAGTGGGATATGGGGTTGTTGGATTTTTGTCCATGAATAATTTTCTAAATATCAACTTTTATAAAAATAAAAAAATTGATTAAGTAATTTAGCGGTTAGAATTCACTTTTTAAAGTAAATAAGTGAGATGTCCAAGGTTCGAACCCCGTTCCTGCATGTAATAATGCGTTGTTCCTACCGACTGACCTATGCTCACGGGGACAAGTTTTATAATTTTTACCAGTAGATAATAAAATATATTTTTTGAGGGAAAGATAATAAAAGATATTAAGGATCAAAATTGGGCATTGACATATGTAAAACATTCAACTAAATCATTCATTTTAGGACGAAGAGGGTAATTTAAAAGTTGTGATAATCATACATACATGATTCAAAATATAAAAATATACATATATGCATATTCGAGACTTCATATAATCATGTCCCTATTTTGAATATGAGGTTGATCATTGATGATTTCTATAAATGAATCCATGTTTTATATGATGATCTCTTTGGTTTTTTTCTTTCTCTTCTTGTTTCATTAAATCATTGACTTAATTTTATATATGGCGCAGGGAGAAAACTATTCCAAGAATCTGTACCAGCTTATGGTGGATATCCTGGAGGTGGAGGATATACACCATAAAATTATTAGCCATGGAGAGGAAATTAATCACTCTCCCAACTGCTGCGTGCCTAAACTGGAGGTGTGATATCTGAGTCAAAATAAAAGTACTTACAACATTTCTAAATAAGGAGTTTGTACAAATTATGTGTATCATATTTGGTAGTACTATTAGAATTATATGGCATGTCCAAACCATATGTAAAATTACTAGAGCTTCTTTTTTTATATTTTATATCAAAAAAAGGAGCTGTTTTGTAGCAGGAATAATTTTTATTTGTTTATTGAAAACAAATAAAAATTGGAAACAACACTGTACACGATAACTTTTATTTGTTTATTGATTTTTTTTTGAGTGATTGTTTATTGAAAACTTGGAACGCACTGTTATCATAAGATTTGATTTGATTTGTAGTATTTTATATCATCAAATGATATGTTGTTATATCACATTTAACTAGATCGTGAACCCGTACTTTGCACGGGCCAACGTTGTCCACAAAAAATATACATGACAAAGTCATTGTCAATTTGCATAAAAATAACAAAATAAGATAATTAAGAAGAGTTCCCAATAGGTTGATTGTAAAATCTTTTTTTTTGTCCATAGTAAGAAAAGATTTGTTAAGATGAGTGTACCTCTCTTAGACATCTCTGTGAATTATGGATATGTGATCACTCAAAAAATGAAAACTTGGTGGATACAAATGAAGTCAACGATTGGATATTTATAGTACAATCATAAGGACATTGGATACAAACTGATGACAAAGTTACATGATTGCTTCAATAAATAAAAAAACAATGACAACATAGAATAGAGTGCACTAATTACATAATATGTGGTAAGACGTGCAAGCAAGTCCATTGTGTCATTTTAACAAATTGTGCAAATATCCTTCTGATAACCTATAGCTTACATCCAATTGAAATCATAATGAATGGATTTAATTGACAGGCATCCTTATAAACACACTCAGATTGATAACCCTGCTATATAAGAGCTTGCTTGTAGATGGTAAAACCTTAACCAAATTTCCAAAAAAAAATTGACAAAAAAAAAACCAGGCTCAGGTATATCAGCCATTTTTATGGACATCTGGTTTAACCATGGCATTATGGCACCTACAATATACATGATTTGCGCATCCTCATGTATCCATTTCTGCATCATTCACATCAGAACATGAATGACCCTCACTCATCCAATCATCAAATTTAATGATACAACAGATAAGGACTTTATGTGATTGAAAGGTTTCCATGAATTTTTTTTGAAGAGTTTTTGTTCATAACATCTGGTATAAACTCATGAAACTAAACTTTTTTCAATGTCCTTTTCATGTATATTTTATAAACTCTGATAAACTGCCATTCAGAAAGCGCGTAATCTCTGACCACATTCATTGATAGCTATTTTACCACATACTCATTTTACTAACAGACCAAAGTTCAACAACCATAATTTATTCAGCAGCTATTACCCCTGCAACTGAGTGTAAAAATGGATAATAGTCTAAAAGTCAGGAAGAATCATATGGGAACATCAAATGGAAGAAGAGAAGCAAAGAAATAGATAGTGGAAGAAGAGAAAACGTATGAAAAAGGTTGGTGCAAACCTATACTTGTACTAGAAACTTATAGCAAAACCCATCTCCTACATCATCAAGGCTCCACTCAATTATTCACATGCTAGTCCCCTGTTGCTCCAATATTGCCTAAACTACCAAATTTATAAGTCAATAATAATAAGTAGTAAAAGCATATATTAAAAAACAAAATTAGAAAATATAAATGAAATCGAACATGTCCTTTATCATTTGGATGATAAAGTAAGAAAATACACGCTTTAGATGTAATATTTTCCAAAACGGCTATGGTAGTCAATTTCTGGTCCTAGTTTTCCATCAAGGGGATCTATATTAAGTATGCATATCCATTATAAAACCTTAACTACAAAATATCATTTAGATAGGCACACATAAATAAATTGATGAAAGTCATTAAAAGAAGTACTCATTATCACGGGTGTTAAAAAGAAACAAATAAAATAAAAATAGCTAAAAGGAAGTGGGTATCGCCACCATGTCGCAAACCTAGGATGGCCAGGTTCAAGTTTGATCTTCTTTCCAGCAATTTCAATCATGTTCAATGCCCTAAGTGCAGCTTCAGCAGCTCGTACATTATGAAAATCTATAAATTTGAGATGCTTATGTTGAAGCAAAAATCTTTTTGATGAATGTTTTAATGATAACAAACCTCGTGGAATTAATGATAAGTTTTATGAATGGTGATCTACTGATGTTTGCACTTAAGTTTTTGTTAAAAGAACAGGAATCACATAAGTGGATAAGCTAGAAGCCACCCACATTGATAAGTGCATTATAACTACTCAACAATGAAAGAATGAGTATATCATCAGTTGAAACAACAACATCATATCTCCATGAAGATTCATAGCTCAAGAATCATGATGGAAGAACTTATATCACAAGCTACACAAGAATGTGCTTGAAGTTATGTGACAAAACTCACATTGAGTTTTATGTTATATGATAAAAGGAAATAT
>Ga0315913_1005866_pt1 | contig 14887 bp, 5 predicted proteins | sample MpolsnodulesMG_FD_207736 | JGI IMG/M metagenome (GOLD analysis project Ga0315913, IMG submission 207736) | Medicago polymorpha root nodule microbial communities from Los Angeles, California, United States - small nodules | ecosystem: Host-associated > Plants > Roots > Nodule | place: USA... | reverse complement strand
TTTATAAAAATGTTATCTCAAGAATATTGATCAATTTCACTTTTTAATACAATATTGATTATTTTTTTCTAATTATAATTCTAATTAATACTACTTTCACAACTTCCAATTCAATATATTTACTTTATATTTATGATAAAGAAGAATGCACCAATATTTGATAAAAGCATTAAGAATGCACCAATATTTGATAAAAGCACCGAAAATCATTGTTCTCTCTCTTTCATTTATACATTATTCTTAATATGTGTGAAATGGTCAACTGACCCAGTTAAACTCGGACAAAAGGATACTCCCTCCGTCCCAAAATGTATGACGTTTTGGGCATTTCACACATATTAAGAAATACAATTAATATTGTGTGGAAAAAAGATATTATGAGTTGTTTTACAAAATTGTCCTTAATAAATAATATGGGAAAGATAAATGAAAGAATTGAAAGAAGAGAGAGTAATAAATAGTTAAGATTATAATAGGAAAAGTAACATTAATGTTGCATTGGTATTGTAAAGCGACATATAATTTGAGACAAATTATTTCTCTAAAGAGACATAGAATTTGGGACGGAGGGAGTATTTAATTGGCCTTCAATACAGTATATGTTTTCTTCTTATGTAAAAGCTTTCGAATGTACACTCAAACTACTTCAATTATTACCTAAAAAGTCACATGATTAATTACATCCACTTATTACGTAGTTGATGATAGGAAAATTTATGGCTAGTGCCTTTCCTTGACTTTGTTTCTTCTTTTTCTCTATTTCACCACGAGGTTATGTCCTCTCTTTTCTTGAGTTTTATCTTGTGTTTTAAAATTTTGATTCTTCCTTTTTGTTGTCATTGATAATTTTTGTGTCTATGCTTATCTAAGGCCTTTGTTTGAATTATAATGTCCATTGTTATAAGTTGAAGAGCAAGAGGATCTTGAGTCATATTCAATTATGCGATTGAGCTTACATTACAAAAATATATATAAGCAACAGTTACTGATGATGATCACTTACAACATCAGGAAATTTTTTGTCCAAAACCTAATAAGTAATTTATTTGATCTTTGTTACAAACGAGTGTTTTACGAGTGTAAACGAGTGTTTTGGTGAGGTGTTTTCCAAATTAATATTTCTTTTGATCTAAATAATATAAATATAGTTTTAAACATACAAAAGAACTTTTAAAATTGAATTCCTAAAAAAAAACTTTTAAAATTTAAACATTTAAAATTAATTCAAAATATCAAATTATATTTAGGGTTTCTTTTACAGGAAGTTATATTTACTACGAGTCAAAAAAATTATTCACTCATAAATATAAAATAAAAAGAAAGAAAACAAAATAAAATAAAAGTTTACAATTTTGTTTCGAATAATTCTTTCAATTTTTTTTTGTTTCGAATAATATTATATATACGTGTATCAAACACAAAGCTATAGAGTTATTTCTGTAAAAAATAAAATGAACTATAGAGCTATCATCGATGGTGAGTGAAAAACTTTATAGGGGAACTAAAATGCAATTTGTCGATTTTATGTTATGTGAATTTGAAACTGGATTGAAATTATACAACAGTTCACTTCTTAAGAATATTCCTAAATTAATGGTCATACAAATATACTGTATATGTCAACTATGGAAATAAATATTACTACAAGTACAACCTACACCATCCTTTTTTTTTTAGAGAACCTACATGCAACAGTACTTTTGTGTAGCTACAGCTAAAATAAAAAAGTCTCGTTAACGAGTGCCTCCGAGACACTCTTTAAGCATTCTAAATTTAGTAACTATTCTTTTAAAAAGTCAACTGTTACAATTTCGAATCCATTCATTATACAACTTTTCATTAAAAATTTATCATTTAAAGTGCTTAAAGAGTACTCAGAGACACTCGTTAACATTTACCAATAAAAAATACAAAGTTGATAATAATTAAAAAACTCATCAATTTTTTAAGTGCATTCTTGTCCAATTTGGACTGTGTCGTTGTTGGACTGCCTTCACGTGTAGTTGATTGATGATTAGTTGGTGATGCAGAGACTGCACTTGCACTGCACATGTTGTGTCAAAGTGTATTACAAATAAAATATAATTAGTGTGCATTGCATGCAAGCTATCCTATATTTATTTATTGGTTTATTATTACGCCTTTTATTTTTGACCAATAAACCCATACAAAATTTCATCGTTGTACAAAAACTTAAAAACATGTTGAAAATAAATTGTCCATAATCAACGACTCATTTTCGAATATTTTCCTAATTCAATAGAAGAAAAAGATAAGGAACTTTTTTTTCTCTATCATATCAAATAAGGATTCGATTCATTCCATCTTCATAAAGAGTATTGAAGACATTCGTCAACATTTTTCATACAGTTTTTATCTTTACAAGTGTTTTAGAAAATCATAAATATTTAAGGACTAAACTTTACATCGATTGTTAAAATTTACATAATTTAAATGATAAAAAGCTGAAAAAACATTTCAGATGTTTGGTGGTTCGAACTCACATTCTCTCATTTCTTAAAAATTAATGTGTAAATTTCGATGTCATCAGACTTTTGAAATAAAAAAAAATTAAACAAACACCTACGTTCTATAAATATAAAATATTTCTCCAATAATAGGCTCACATTGGTTATCAACCTACCAGAATAATTTTATTAACGGATAAAAATTTTTTTTATAAAGTAAATAATTTTAGGATTTTTTTTCTTGAACAAGCAAAAATGGATTATATTAACACTACAGTAGCAGTTTCCACAGCACAAGATGTGCCGAGGAAACTACTGAAAAGAAGTGGTTCACACAAGGTACAAAATGAGTCTATCCAATGCCTAAACACGACAACGGACTCGACCACCACATATGTTCACCAAAAACAAAAATAGCCTTTTTGGCTTTCAACCACCACAAAAGAATAATATTTTACTTTGTCTAGTAGCTGAACTATAGAGTGTTCTTTTTGTTTAAATAATCTAGTATTTATTTCCTTCCATAAAATCCAAACAGTCGGCAGCCAAATAAGCTGAAGAAAGGACCTCTGCGATTTCAAACCACCTGGTATAGTGAGTAAACTGAATAAAGTGATCAGAAATCTCTTGATGGTACACATCATCGAAACCAAACCATGAACGCACTAAAGGCCACAGTGACCCAAAGCAAAAGCACGACAGAAACAAGTGACAGACACGCCTCTGCATCGATAATTTTAATATTGGATTTTCTATCTTGTCAAAAAGAAAAATATTTTCTATATCGTATTCTCTCTACCTCCATCTCTCTATCACACACATAGTCCCCCTCCGCTCGATATAATATATTCGAAACGCATCTATATGTAACATATATGTAACGTCGGGGTTCAAACGCATCCACCATCAAAATAAAATATGAAGATTTATTAAAGTTGAATTTGAATATCGGCTGATTATGTGGTTCCACTATATCCAACGTAAGATTGATCAAACGGTATGGTGGGTTTCCTGCGCTAAAAGCATCTAATCTTGATCCCTAGCAGTAGTTGTTGCTCTGAGAAAAGAAAACAAGAGAAGTAGTTGGAATGGGATTGTTTATGAGAATGAAGGAAGAGTTATTGTGTTTTGAGCGTGTAACTCGTGGGTGGATCGTCCTGCACGCACGCGACTATTTAAACACTCAAATCACAACACATTTTTCATCACTCTTCACTCTTTACACTTCCCTCCTTCTTCTTTACCTCTTTCAACAACAACCACCACCCTTCTTCATCTTAAGGTAAGCTCTTTCTTCAGATCTATTTTCATATCATATTTAATCAATAGTCACTTCCTCAACGATACACATCACAGAAGTATGCATGATTTGAAACAAAAATTTAACATTGTCTTCTCTGCTTTTTCCCACACTCTCTCCCTTGCTTGGGTTTCAGAGTAGCCGCGCTTCACTCAGTTTTCATTCCTTCAAAAACTCGTTCGTTCGCTCGTTCTATCGCCGATTCAACTCGCTTTCTCGCTGTAAGTTTCCCTTCCTTTCGTTGATTTTCTCTTATCGCTATGTTCCACCGTTGATCCGAGTGAGTTATTTATCTAGGGTTTGATATTTATTGTTTCGTAGGTTAATTTGATTTGTTTGTTTCTGATTACAATTAGATTCAGTTCACATAATGTGTTAACTTATCACATATCTGTTATTTTGGTTTCACAATTTCACAAATTCATCATTTTATTAAGTAAAGGTCTAAACTGGTCATTCAAAAAAAAAAAAACAGAGAGACATATTATGAGCCCATAAAGTACAAATAATCATGTCTATTTACTTTCAATGCTTGCGCCATCATAGTTTAGTTGAATATATGAATGTATCCTCATGGCGATCATAACTATTGATGTTTCATAGAATCGATCGTATATGAAGTTAATTCGTGATTATTTATGTGTTGACTTGTTTTAGTTAAGTTTGGCTTAAATGCACTTTTGGCCCCCTATGTTTACCATCGTAGCGATTTTGGCCCCCTAACAAAAAAATGCAATTTTAACCCCCTAATTTTGCCATGTTTAGGGAAATATGCTCTTTTGACCCCTTTTCTTTACAAAAAAGTTGCAATTTTGGCCCCTTTTTTGGGACACGTGGCGGCTTCTCAATATAGTTGCGAAAATTAGAGGGTCAAAATTGCATTTTTTTTGTTAGGGGGCCAAAATCGCTACGACGGCAAACATAGGGGGCCAAAAGTGCATTTAAGCCTATTACTAAATATGTATTTTTTCATAATTACAATAATGTTTGTTATTGAATTAGATTTGAGTTTAGTTGCGGGAATCATGTCGGACAACAACAACCAAACCTTATCTCATTAAATCGAGCCAGATACATGAATTTAACGACATCATAGTGTTATATTAAAAAATCATGTTTTTCTCCAACTCATTAATATGTATATTGTACTAGCGCGAGTACAGAACCTACAACCCCCTCTCCCATGGCAGTGAGAGAACCTTCAGGCTGAAGGATACCTTGTCGGCAGTGTGCCATAAGGTCGGGGTATTTTAATTATAGCTCTACAACAGAGGATCCCCAGTACAACATATCCCAAAGAGGATCCCCAGTACAACATATCCCAAAGAGTGTGTTTGGATTGCGGGTTTATCAGGGAAATGGATGCGAGGGTTTGGTTTTCTTTTTTAAATAACAAACATTGTAAAATGATTTTTAAAAAATTGAAGGTCAAATACCTCCCTGGGTCCTTTATGTTTTACGTTTGTTTCACATAGGTCCTTTAAGTTTCTAAGGTTTCAGATAGGTCCTTTAAGTTTCGAGTTTGTTTCAGATAGGTCCTTTTAAGTTTATAAGGTTTCGTATAGGTCCTTTAACTTTCGAGTTATTTCAGATAGGTTCTTTAACTTTGGCTTAACAGAGGTTGATAGAAAGGACCTATCTGAAACAAACTCTAAACTTAAAGACCTATCTAAAATCTTATAAACTTAAAGGACCTATCCGAAACAAACTCGAAACTTAAAGGACTTATCTAAAGGCTTAGAAACTTAAAAGATCTATCTGAAACAAACATGAAACTTAAAGGAGCCAGGGAAGTATTTGGCCAAAATTGAATTAACAACATGATAAATGATCATATAATACTTCAAAAACACTTTATTTATTTTAAAAAAACATTTTACATTGTTCATAATTTAATAAATTAAAGTGAACTCTCCCCTCCTAAACCCTCAATCCAAACACACCCTAAATAATTAGAGAATTAGAGCTGCATAGTTCTCTCATTAAAGCTGTGAAGTGGGGATGGAAGAAGTTCTTCCATCATTGAGGGATGCAACCTCTTATTTATATAGTTGGTTGTTGGAGTGGGGAGACGAGGATTAAACGAAGAGTGGAGAGCCGAAAGTGGAGGAATTGGAGGATCATGGGGAATTCCTACTACTCCACATCTCTAGACCGAGGTCAAAGGCACATGTGTTTCAATATAGGCACTTAGTCAAAGTGCATTGTATCTCATGACTCATTGTCGAATAAGGGTAGATGAACTGATTCTTTAAGAGACGTGGCTAATGGCACTTTACGAAGACCTGCTTTCAATGTGTGATCATCTCGTCCAGTGTCAAGCACGTGGCCAACTTTCTTGTGGCAAGTCAACTTGGCCTGTGGATCACCCGTTAGGTCAACCCTACTTGCATAGGTACATAGTATCTGATAATATTATCCAGCTACATATATCTTTATTGATAGCTTCTCCTATGATTTTTCTATGTCTTCCCCTACATCTAGTGATTTAACTCCGCTCCATCGGATCTACTTTTCTTACTACATAATTCACAAATCTCTATGATCAAACCACCTAAGTCTAGTTTCTACCATCTTTTTGACTATATGTGCTACCCCAACTCTCTCTCTCTGATGTTTTCATTTCTAATCCTATCACATATATTGTTACCACACATCGAACACAACATCCTCATCCATATTAAGCTTAATTTATTTTTGTGTTGGTAATTTAGAGCCCAACACCCCAATCTCATACAACATCATCGGTCTAACCACCGTCAGATAAAAAATTTCACTTCAAATTGACTGCTACTTTCACTTCTATGGTTTACATCGCCTTCAATTTCTCCATTGTTTTGTGTCTTACAATTATTTCTATTTTACCATGCGCGCACCTTAATGGATGTCTGAGGAGGGTTCAATTCTCACTCCCAACATAATACTGACAATTACTAATGGTATCAAATTTTCCATAAATAAAACTATAAATACTTTAAAATAGTACTAACCAAAATTGTAGCTTTGACAACGTTATTTGATACGGGATGCTCCAGATCACTATTGGTTTGCAGCTTCAAAAGAACATCAACTAGATCCTCCCATGTTTTTTCCATAGCCTTTGTCTCCAAATTCTCTTTTCTATGACTTCTTACAATGTTCTCAAGTATCGTATCCGTATCACTATGAACCTTCTCAATTCTTTTCCTTAATCCCGTAAGAACTTGAAGAATTCTAATTGAAGGAAACAAATCAGCAAGAGAAAACCCTCCGGCCACCTTTAAAGCATCCTTCATAAGTTTCCTATACTTTTCTTTATCTTCATCTTCAACATTTGCACCAAAAGCTGTCCTTGATGTTAACCCATATGCCAATGAATCAAGCATCTCACTAAGATTTATAGGTGACCCTTCACTCAAAGTTATATCTTTGACAAAATTTGCCAATTCTTCTTCCCTTTGCAATCTAAAAGACTCAACTCTATTTTGTGATAGTAGCTCCATAGTACAAATTTTTCTCATCTGCCTCCAATAGGATCCATGTGGACAAAAAGTCATTCCTTTATATCCATATGTGATTATTTCTGCTGAAAGAAGTGGAGGTCTATTTGCAAAGTTGAGATCATGTGTTTTCATTACCTCTTTAGCCATTTCTTGAGATGAAACAACTATGCAAGAAAGCTCACCAAGCTTCATATGCATGAGAGGTCCATATTCTTGTGCTAATTTTGCTAGGGATTGATGAGGTAAGGTTCCAAGTTGGTGGATATTGCCTATCAAAGGAAGTTTTCTTGGTCCTGGTGGCAATTTGTAGGTTGTTTTCTTAGTTTTTGATCTCCAAATAAATTTGATTACCATGAACAAGAGGATACCAAGGACAGTTGATATGAGAATATTACTAAACTCCCACCCCATGCTTACTTTGGAAATGAACTCAACTCAAGTTAGTTTTTAAGTCTTTAGTAGTTACTACATATAAGTAGAAGTTTTTTGGTTTTTAGAAAAGGAGCAAGTGACTAATCTTTCAAGGTAAGAGGATTTATATTACAATAGTCTTTCTATATATTAGTATGATATTAAACACTCTAACAAACAAGTAATCTTATATATGCACTAGCATGACATTGAACCGTTGACCATATATTAAAGGGATTTGATAATCCCTCAACCATGTAAATGACGTTGGTACATTTGAATAAGTAAAAGCATTAACAAATAAGAATGAAAAACAATGTTATACTTCCATGAAGAAAAAAAACACCATGTGTTGCTTGCTTTGCTTCCATTACAATTCCAATTTTTTTCTCTCTTTTTTATTGTTTTCTTCTTTTCCCTTAACATAAGTTGACTTGTGAAACCCTTGGTCAAACTCTCTTCCTATTGGTCAGTGAAGCCGACGGATTTAAATCCGCTGTTTCGACTTCGGCATGGTAGAATTTTCCTTATTAAAATGCGCAGAACTAATAATATAGGAGAGACCTTGTACACATATTCACCATTGTGCCTTAGATAATGAGGTGTACAACACAAACTTAACAAAGGCTCCAGCCCTTTTATCAGGTGCAATTTGCAACAACCCAAAACTTCCCTTTTATGGCACAAAATGCAGATTTTGGTCCTAATAAAAACTAAAAAATTTGGCAAAAAAACTCAAATATTAACATGTTTTGGTAGAAATTTGAAATCAAATATTAAATTTATGGTACAGAGGAAATTTGAAATTTGATGCACTTTCTATTATCAACATTTAATTGCTTCTTTTACAATAACAATTTTTCACTTAACTTTTGTCAAAAAAAAAAAAAAAATTCACTTAACTTAATTAATATTATTAATACACCATTGATGGAAAGAAATAAACCTACATTAAAGGAATTTTTTTCCAAAACTGATTTGAAAATCAGATTTCTCAAAAATTTCCAATATGAAATTGAAAGAGAGTAAGTGTGATGACAAAAATCTAACGGTCGTAATGGTAGTGGATCGACTAGAAGATTTTCCTCACTTCCCTGAAAACATCGAGGTAACCCCTTACTCCTGCACCTGAGAACAAGTTCCATCTTCTAGTGTAATCATAGGAAGAGGGATAGGATCTGCCACGATGGGAATGATCAAAAGAAGGTTTGAAGTGCTGCTGAACATCAAACAAATGGTCGTCACCTCTGCTCGAGCTGCTGGACGACCACCACTCACATTTTATGATGACGAGCTACTTGGAGGAGCGCCAAACTTTGCCATTCCTCTACTCGTGTAAATATACATGAAAACTTCAATGTTCGTAAAATCTTGGTCTGACACTAGGGCTTCATGTGACATCGCGTATACCAGCCTTTTCAAAACCCTCCAGGTGATAAATAAGAATGTGAGAGACATGTGCTTGTATATTTTATGAGGAATGCTAGCAACACACATTCTAACACACAATTTTCAACACACTCTTTTTGATTGGTTAAAATTCACGTGGGTCCCACCAAATTCATATGGGTCCCACCAAATCATGTGGGTCTCATGTGAATATTTACCAATCAAAGAGAGTGTGTTGAAAAGTATGTGTTAGAATGTGTGTTGTTAGCATTTCTCATATTTTTTATTCCCATTCTACCTCTAAATTTTTAATGAATTTAGTTTTTTAATCATTAACGCAAGATGAGCCGTTATAGCTTTTTGTTCACAGTTATATTTGATAATGGAGCAAAAGTAGATCAAAGATATATGATGGGTACCACAGCAAAAGTCAGTTAATTGAGGGCACGGAACCATTTAACATTTTGTAACCTAATCATTATGATCATTATGTCTTTATTATGAAAGTGAGATGATTGAAAAGAAGGTAGCATTTGTTGGATATGGGGTTTGTATACTTTTTTTATTTGTATTGCGCATTTTAATAATGAAAAATATATATATATGCTTTCGGCCAAGAAAAAAAGAGAAAGTAAAACATGCTCTTACTAAAATATAATATATATCACGAGTTTTTTTTTTGTTTTTGGAAATTAATATGCTCTCACTAGTTAACTGATGTGATTTATGTGAAAGGATAAGATCAAAAATAGAGAAAGTGTTACGTAGTCGCAACTATTTAGTCATACCATTTAAGTACACACAAATATTTGAAAAAGTAGAAAGAAAAAAAAATTAAATAATAAATATATTTAACTTGATTAAAGATGTGCATTTTTATGTAAATGTGTTTAAATAGTGTTTTTAAATGCTTGTGACATACAAGTATTTTTCACAAAGGGTATTGGCATATGCCTTCGCAATGATTAAGATGAGTTTGTTCTCGTTAAGATTGACGGCTTCTCTCCACTTTGTAATGTTGATGTCGGAGAGGCGGTTGGTCTTCACACGGCGATGGAATGGATAGCTGACCTTCGGTTTGATAATGTAGACTTTGCTCTAGATTCTAAGCGAGTTGTAGACCAGTTTAGATCAGATATAGATAATAATAATGAATTTGGTTGTATTATATCTGCATGTAGATAGTTGTTTGAAAATAGTCTTCAGAACTCTTATGTTGAATTCAACAGGAGGCAAACTAATGAGATCGCTCATAAGTTAGCACAAGTAACCCCATGTCATGATAGCTCCCATATATGTTATGATTTACCGTCATGTATTTGGCATTTCATAGCTAATAAAAAAACAATGAATATTTTTTTCCTAAGAAAAAGTATTTTCCACAAAAGTAATAAGAGAGGAGATATATCTCATCTAGACATAGCCATAGAGATAAAGAGAAAAGAAGGAACACTTGGGAAAAGATTGGCATGGTGATTTGAGATGTGATTTCTAAAGGATGGGGACAGAAGAGGAAAAATACTACTTTAGAATCCGCAGGCGATATAATTAATACATGATCTGTTTTGTTTTAATAGAGATGGCATTTTTTATCCTTTTTGTGCGTATGTTTTACGTTTGCTAAATTTACTTAAGGAGAGTGATATTTTCTACGCATTTAAATAAAAAATGTTAACTTTTCTCCTTAGAACATATGTTAAGAATTTCATTGATAGAAATTATGTATCGGAAATCATGTTTAGTTTTATTTTTTTTGGTCGAGTAGCCTAGTGACTAAAGCTCACACAATTTAATTGTGGAGAAGTGGGGTGTCTGGGGTTCGAACTCCGGCCCCTGCATATAATATGCAAAATCCCTACCGACTGAGCTAAACTCACGGGAATGTGTTAATTTATTGTTTGAAATGTTAAATATTATTTTTTTCAATAAATTTTTACCATTAATGAAATGACATTAATGTTTAACATGTGCCCTAAGGGCACAAGTTAACATGACTCATCTAGTTTTGTTTGATTTGATGGATCAACACATGTAAATGGGTTAGATAGAGTCAACCTATTTGCTGGTTACACGAATTGGAATTCTGCTCTTTTCCCTAACAGTTTTGCTCATTTCCAAAGCAAATGAACAAAATGCCCCTACGTGACTTAACTCACACACCCTATGTATGCAACGTGACTTAAGTCACGTATGAGAAAGAAAAAAAAATCTTACGGGAGTTAAGTCCCATAGGCTCTAAGAACAAAAAGAAACCAACGCCTTCACCAAATTTCATAAACGTGCAACTATTATATAATTGATACCATGTCATGGACCCATTATTTTTCCTTTCTCTAGGATTAGCTTTTCTAACCTTTCACCAAAATCGAAAAAACATTGGTGGGACTTGGACCCACAAATAAGTTTGATTTTTATATACCTTCTTCCCTCTAACAAACACACTAGTTTGGTGTTGAAAAAATAATTAATTTAAGCTCAAAGAAAAATTGGTGTCTGACAAAATGCATGACCTGTCCCACATGGATAACTACAGTTTTATGCACATCTTGGTTTAACGAGATTTATTGTAGCAGGTTTATGAAAATTGGTGTAGGCTTCTGTCAGCGGGACTTAACTCCCGTGGGAAATTGTTTTTTTCCCTCACACATGACTTTAGTCACGTAGTGTGAGTTAACTCACGTTGTGATTTACACTGGTGTGAGTTAACATGCGTAGGGGTAATTTCGTCATTTCACTTGGAAATGAGCGAAAACGTTTGGGTAAAGAGCAGAATTCCACGAACTGATCTCCTTCCAGATAAAAATGGTCATGCGGCCTGATGGGCCAACTTGGTCCATTTTTCAATCTTTTCATTTTAAAAAAACATATTTAATGTACAATAAAACTTTTATTTTTTTTCCATACACGCCAAAAAAGACAAAGGGTTAAATGATGTTTACCCTCCGCCATTTAGACTAATTTTGGTTTACCCCTTGTAAAAAAAAATAACTTTGGATTCAAACCATGTAATCCGAAGGTTGAAATTCAAAGTTTTTGTTTACAGATGGGTTACATGTATATCATCTTGATAGATATTAAGAATCTCACATCAAATGAGATAAAGTTTGAACATTGGTTTATAATAGAGGAATACCTCACCTTATACGTCAATTTTGAAAGATTGAATTAGGTCGGAAACAAATTAAAATGGTATGAAAATCTATCCAATATTTGTTTTTGTTGGACTACCTACTATTAGAACACCTCTATCGAGTCACACATCATATGTCCAGACTTAACAAGAGGGTGTGTGTTAATAGTTCCACATTGAAAAAAATTATACTTTAACATGTATTTATATAAGTGGAAACAACTTCTCACCAAGCCAATTTTTCTATGGTTGATTATGTTGGAGATAATTGAATCACTTAAACATATAGTCAAGGTTCACTTTCATGATGGTTTATTTCCACACGCCAATTGAAACATTTCTCTTTATATACAGTCACACAACCTTAAACTAACTTGAGTGGAGTTCATTTCCACAATAAGCATGGGGTTAGGGTTTCATCTTCTCATATCAACTATCATTGGTTTCCTCTTGTTCATGGTAATCAAAATCACATTGAAATCAAAAACTAACAAAACAAACTTCAAATTACCACCAGGACCAAGAAAACTTCCTCTCATAGGCAATATCCACCAACTTGGAACCTTACCTCATCAATCCCTAGCTAAACTAGCACAAGAATATGGACCTCTCATGCACATGCTACTAGGTGAACTTTCTTGCATAGTGGTTTCATCTCAAGATATGGCAAAAGAGATAATGAAAACACATGATCTCAAATTTGCAAATAGGCCTCCACTTCTTGCAGCTGAAATAATCACTTATGGATATAAAGGAATGACTTTTTCTCCACATGGTTCCTATTGGAGGCAAATGAGAAAAATTTGTACTATGGAGCTTTTAACACAAAAACGTGTCGAATCGTTTAGGTTACACAGGGAAGAAGAATTGTCAAATCTTGTCAAAGATATAGTTTTGAGTGAAGGGTCACCTATAAATATTAGCGAGAAGGTTGATTCTTTGGCTTATGGATTAACTTCAAGAACAGCTTTTGGTGCACAAGTTGAAGGTAAAGAAAGGTATAGGAAACTTATGAAGGATGTGTCAAAGATGGCTGGAGGGTTTTCTGTTGCTGATTTGTATCCTTCAATTGGAATTCTTCAAGTTCTTACTGGATTAAGACATGGAATTGAGAAGCTTCATAGTGAAATGGATGAGATACTAGAGAATGTTGTAAGAAGCCATAGAGAAAAGAATTTGGAAACAGGGGATAAGGAAGAAACAGGGGAGGATCTTGTTGATGTTCTTTTGAAGCTGCAAAAGGATAGTGATTTGGAACATCCCTTATCAGACAACATTCTCAAAGCAACAATTTTGGTTAGTACTATGTTACAATATTTTTTTTAATGTTTTGATATAATTTTATTTTTTTTTATCAAAGCAACAGTTTTGATCAATTTTTTTTATCAAAACAACAATTGAGTACTCCCTCCGTCCCAATATATAAGCATAAATTAATTAATAAAAGTTAATGAATTTTTTTTAAAATTTGTATCAGATACATCAATTTATGTTGGTAAATTTTTGCTTACATTTTGAGAAGGAGGGAATACAATATTGAGTCAAAAGCTATTTCAAAAACAAAGAGTTGTTGAAATCTACGTGACAATGTTTAACATGGTACTTTTCAACACACTCTATTCTTGGTTAAATAACATATGGGTCCTAGAAAATTACATGAGTTTCATATAAATTTATGACTTAAATATGTGATTAGTCCTTGTACTTTCATCTTATTTTGGCATTGATTCTTGCACTTTTATTTGTTTGGCATTTGTCCCACCATTTGTAAAAGTTTTACTATTGGTCCTTCTGTTAAGTCTAAGTTAAAAATCAAAACCAAAACTGACGGTATGCCACGTGCACCAATCATTTCATGTCACACGGCACACAAAAAGACAAAAAAATATTCCAACTTTTAATTATTATTTTATTCATTAATTTATACACAAAAATATAATTATTTCCAGCACTTTTAGTATTTTTTATATTGGTCCCTGAACAACTTTTTTTTTTAAAAAAACTTCAATGATAATAGTATGTTTTATTATTATTTTTTCATTATTTTTATTGACAATAATTATAAAAAAATGAAATTTTTTATTTTATTTTTTAATGACTAAAATAAAATTAAAGATTTTAAAGAATTAATTATCAATGAATAATTAAAAAAACATATTTGTTCCTTAAAGAAAACTAATCACATGGACCAATTATTTTTTAAAAGAATAATTATAAAAATCATTTTTTTTATTAAAAAATCAAAGCTTTTTGATGGGAATAATTATAAAAAATTAAAAAAAATATTTTTTAAAGATTTTTTTATTGTATTTTTAAAAGAATAAAATAAAATTAAAGCTTTTAAAGAATTATTCTTCATAGAATGATTAAAAAAATCCATTTTGTTCATTAAAGATAACTATTAGCGTGGACCAATTACTTTTTTTAAAGAATAATTATAAAATTATATTTGTTCATTCAAAAATAATTTTTTATTTTATTACTTTATAATTATTCTCAATAAAAAATAATGAAAAAAATAATAAAAAAACTTAATGATATCATTGAAAGTTATAAAAAAAAAAAAAAAGTTAGGGGGCCAATAAGAAAGTGCAGAGACCAATATCAAAAAATATTGAAAGTGCAGAGATGTCTAATGATATTTTTAATTTTTTTTTTTGAGGGAATTTTCAAGTTTAAAATTAATGAATAAAATAATAATATAAAA
>Ga0315913_1005863_pt1 | contig 14889 bp, 15 predicted proteins | sample MpolsnodulesMG_FD_207736 | JGI IMG/M metagenome (GOLD analysis project Ga0315913, IMG submission 207736) | Medicago polymorpha root nodule microbial communities from Los Angeles, California, United States - small nodules | ecosystem: Host-associated > Plants > Roots > Nodule | place: USA... | reverse complement strand
ACTGGTTAAGCATACCATAAAAGGGAATTATTACCATAAAAGGAAACTGTTTTTGACTTTATTATAAATTAATTACACAATTTCAATGCATTAACTACTATATAACTTCCTTTTTCATATCCTTAACTAATGCCCTGGGGGCACCGGTTAGCATTTCCCTTATGTTTGATTAAAAATGTTTAATTCTTTCAAAAAAAATGTTTTAATGATTAATTTTGAAGAAATGATATTTATACAACCATTTTTGTACAACTTTCTCTCTCATACTCACATTATCTTCATATTCCCTCTCTTCCTTTTTCTCTCTATTGGTTTTGACCAATGAGAAAGAACAATAAGGTTGTCCCAAAAATTGTACCAAAAGAGTTGTTCAAATATCACTACTCTTAATATTTTAATGCAAATTAATACTAGTTTTGAATAAAACTAATTACAAATAATAAAATATAATCATGTGAAGTCAAGTTTGAATTCATTATAAACAATCACCATTAATGTAAAATCTACATAGATCAACTATATAGATTGATTAAAATCATACATAACAGCACAAAAAATAACTTAGTTTACCCACTTTAGTCCATGCACCCCAAATGTTCTTAGACAACAAGCAGGATGACAAGCCAAGGTTGCTCAATTTCTCTAAGGAAAACATCTCAATTTTTTGTCTCAATTTTTACTTCAGGGAAAAACAATCTGATTCAAAACAGCATGAAACCAAACTATCACCGTCTAGATGGCTTGGATGATATATGTACGAGCGGCTAAAATAACAAAACATTTAAAGGACACCCCAAATATATTGGATAAAAAATTTAAATGGAGCTTCTTAACCTAACACGAAATAATGAACAAATAAAGCATATAGTATTTTAATTTATTTCTATTCCCTTTAACATCTTCCGTACAAGTATGAACTACCAATAATTTGGCTTGAAAGCACAATCAAAAAAAATTAGGGGACAAAATAGCTCAACATTCCTATTTAATTTACATATTGTAACAACTAAACAAGCTCAGCAAATGCCTTTACACCTTGAAACTGGCGATCCGTTTTGACTGCCATTTATTAAAAAAAATCATCAGTTATCAAACACAAAACGTAAAATATACACAAAAATAATCAACAAACTAAGCAGCACATGCTGATGTGAATAAATATTACTCGGACTCACATCGGCAACCTGAACTATGTCAAAACCTTTGATGAGCTTCTTAAATGGGGCCATTATTTGAGAAGGAAGAAGGGAAAGTACCAACCAAAGAGTAAGCCTCGAAAGTAAACCCTGATTCATCATATTAACATACAGGGTCGGGTTGGTTAGTCCAAGAAACTCATGATAAATCAAAGGATCCCTGGCCTTCATTGATTGCATACATTAGCTTCTTGTGCATAATTTCCTGTTTCAAATTGGACATCAAAGATCAGTACCCAGAGATGCTTAGACAAATAGGATCATATAATCAACAATGCTATACAGTAATGTGCCAACCTTGGTAGAATAAGGAGGAAGCTTCAGGTAATTAGCACAAGTCATCACACTTGGCAAGTCATCATCTGCTGTTTCTGAAGGTCCGTTACCATTGGATGTAGTATTGGCTGCAGTTGACGAGAGCTGCACCAAGAAATCATATTAACACTGTACTTTTGTGACAATATTAACCTTGTACTTTATATTTAGAAATTATAATAAATGAATTAAAATATGTGTAATATAACAAGGGAAAGGATGCTAAAAAAGGAAATTACATAATAGTTATTGCATTGAAAACTGTGTGATTAACACGAACAGAGAATCAATCCCCCAACCCCACACACACACACAAAAGAAAAGACATTCAAGCTATGAAGCACAAAATTACAGGAAATTGTGAATGAACTAAAATACTGAAGGCTAACCATAAATATATTTTTAATACCTTTCTCACAATCGTTAATTTTGGATTTAGAACAGCCAGCCCACCAGGTGGTAGCTTAGGTGCTCCAGTAACAAATTGACAGAAGGCACGCTGCTGCTCCGGTGTGAACTCTCCCATAATTTCGAGTAACTAAAAAAGCACCATGCAGGATCAGCATCAGATATATCACCCTAAATATTCCATAATACACTACGCTCCTTATTATAGAAGGAAAAGAATCATACATTCACTATTGCGGGGCTCTTGGCAGTGTACCCATGATCAAATTTGATATGATCAGCTAGTGTCTCTGTCTGCAAACATTAAAAATTTATGATTAAATTACTGACCTTGGCATTTCAAATAATGTTGCAATAAGATATCTCAGTAAAAACAATACCTTCCACAATTCTCTACGGCCGCAAAGCAAATAATCCAATTCATGAGGCGTAAATATTTGTAAAGAGGAGATGTCAAAAACCTGAATTAGCCAGCACAAGTGACCAATGTTTAGTTCATTAAATTTAATTATAAATGAAACATCAAACAAATTTTTCTAACTATCATCCTGCTCATCTTATGTATAAGAGAGGCTGGCAGCACATTACCAAAATGTATCAAAATTTGACATTCAAATACTGAATATCTCAAATCAATTGAAAAAACGAGCATTTGTTTCTATCTTCCTTAATTTGCAGGGGAAAGTGGGACTGAATGTTGATAAGTAACAGAAGAGAAACAAAAGTCTTATCATTTCCTAATAAATCCAAGTGTGAGATTCAAAATATTTCAAATCAATTGAAAAAATGAGTACTTGTTTCTATCATCCTTTCTTAATTTGCAGGGGAAAGTGGGACTGGATGTTGATAACCAACATAACTAACAGAAGAGAAACAAAAGTCTCATCATTTCCTAACAAATCCAAGTGTGAGATTTAAAGCTATATATGTGGTTGACTGCTTCGGAGTTAACAAAAGGACAAAACTTATATGCATTTTCCACATGTGAAGTTTTTGTTGTTCCTCTGACAAAGAAACAGTTTTTATTTTTTATTTATTTTGAGAAGTACAAAAAAGAACTGTCTTAAAAAAAAACGCATCTTTGTGAGAGGAACAGAAAAAACTGGAAATGTGGAACTGCGTGTAAGTTTTGTCCTTAACAAAAACAATAAATTTAAGCATAGAATGCTCTGCAGGTACTGAATACATGGGCCCCAATTTGAAGACTTGCATCAAGTGAAATATAAACAAAAGACAGCAAGCAGCAAGTAAAGCTGAAGGATAAATGTTTGAAAAGACTCAGATTTCACACATGTCAATCAAGTATAATTTCCGATTAAATTATTCGCAGATGTTAAAGAAAAGAAATGGGTGGGGTGGGGTGTCTCAACTGGTTTGAGCTAAATGATTAAAGGAGTTGAGTTGAAGGACCGGGGTCCAAGACCTGGCAAGGAGAAATGTACTAACATTTGCCATTCAAAAAAAAAAAAAAAAAAAAAAAAAGGAATGGGTGAAAATTATCAGCCACGTGAAATAAATAGATAGGGCGAAAAACAAATACCAAACCTCCTAATCGAGTTAATCAAATAACCAAAACATTTCCAAGTTTCTAAATAGATATGTTCAGCATACAAAACAAGGTGCACAGTTAAGATTAAGTGAATTAAGATCAGCCAATAACCTGATTGAACCCTGCTCTAAAGGCTTCCAGTTGGCGCGTTATTCCAGTCTTGACAGTGGCATCAACAACCATGGATATATAATCCTCTAGATTATTGAGGTCAACCTGAAATTTTGACAGCAAGTTCAAAGCAATTTTCATTTATTTTCACAATAAGAAAAGTATAAGGGGAAAATTAAAGATAGTGGAAACATACAATTTCATCCCCAGGTTTCAAGGTATACTCTGGATAACCAGGAAGGGTAAAATCCAAACAGAGATCTGCAATTGGAGCTCCACGATAATGCAAATTTGATACTGTACCAGTATTACCACCACCAATAGATTCAACATTATGTTTCCGACAAACAAGGGCATTCAACTCTTGCAAAGTTTTCCCAAGTTCAGCATCAATGTAAAGAATGTCGTGCAAATCAAGATCCTACAAAAAATCAAGGTTAAATATTGACCAAAATAAAATCAGTTTTAAGCTCAACAATATGCATGAAATTAGATAAATATCGACATTTTGTAACAACTTACTTGACCAAGAACAAGTTTATAAAATGCTACAGATAATGGCAAATCTAATAGACGTCCATCCTGAAGTGCTTTAGCAACTACGCGGCCTAAAAGCCGGAAATATTCAATCACTTTAAAAAGCTGGCTACCCTCTGATGCATCAGCATTTGCAGGCCAGGGACGAGGAAACAACCCAAGAGGAGCTTGAACAAGTTCTCCATCTCTAGCAATATTGCCTTCACTGCTTTTCTTTTTCTTTTCATCTCCATCAATTTCCATGTGATCAGAACCTGATCTCCACATTTGAAGTGCAACTTTTTGTAAGTCGTGACTTAGAAGTGTATAGAACTCAAGGGTGGGACCAAGGCCAGTGCCAACTTCCCCGAAATATTCTACTTCAAGAACAGCCTTTTGGCTAGAATACAATTCCATCACTTTAGCAGCGGAATCCAAAATGCGGTTTCGAGAGACACGAACCTTTTGGCGCTGCAGCCTTCCAACCCTAACCTCTCTTTCATTTGTTGATCCATGCCCATCAGCACCCTGCTGCTGCTGGAGTCGATACAGCGCACGAGATAACCCAAAGGCAGTTGAATAGAAGTATTGTCTTCGGATCTCAAATGGAAACAAAAAAGGACACGCTTTAGTTAACTGGTAACACCATGAGGGTAGACTCCCACTGCATAGGGCAAGGGCATCTTGTATCTGCCTAGCTAATTTTGGAGTAAGCTTGCTGCTTATAAATTCTTCCGGAGGAACCTTAGAACCTGTGGCAACAACTAGCTCATCTAAATCCAAAAGTTTACCCTCGGCAAAGCCATCAGTAGCCACTTGGACCCTCAAACGAGGTGCAAGCTGGTTCAAACCCTCGAGTACACGGAGTAGAGCCAATATATCGTACGTGGGATTAGATTTCTCCAGCTCACAAGGCAATTCTCCTTGCAAGATACTATCTACTACAGATGTCTGATGTAGCTTGACTTCAGAACTGGAATTTGATGCAGACCCAGATTTACTAGATTTTGAAGTGTTAGAACTTGGGCCTCCTGGGGAAGCCCTATCTGTTTGGCCATCTGCCTTCTGATAAGTGATTGTGAAAATGTCACCCCACATCCTGCTTCCATCATTCGACACAAAGTCACTGCCAGCAAATCTCTCATCATCATCGTCATCTTGTACAAGCTGTCTTTGAACTGCTTGATAAATAGTCAACTGTCTGTTCAATTGTTTCCCACCAGCGGTGAATATTAACTTTGGAGGATCATTAGAACTACCAAACAATGGACGCCCGTGCCGGTCTCTTCCCCCTCTGATTCCTCTGCTATTGGCAGATCCAAGTCCAGCCATGGCAGCAGCAGCAAACGACATTGCACCTCGTGAGCTAGAAGAATAGCCACTCCTAAAATCTGCGGGGTCTGATCCCCTGACTGAACCAACTTTGCTGCTAGAACCAGAAGCTGCATTAGTCTGGCCATCATTGGTTGCAGGAGTAGCAGTACTCTCCTCAGCTGAGTCGCCCAATTTCACATCATGTACTTTCTCAGGTAAGCAAACAGGAAGGGAGTCGTCCCTCAGCATCTGCAATATAAAAATCAATGTAAGGAAAAATTTCTTAGAGTAGATGCAAATGAACTTAATGATGATGATGCAAATATCCTACAATTTGTAGTAAAAAACAATTTCTTAGAGTAGATGCAAATGAACTTAATGATGATGATGCAAATATCCTACAATTTGTAGTAAAAAACAATAATAGCATGTCTGTTTGATATAATTGAAAACAAAGAAGATAAACAACAGCAGTAGTTATCCTGGTGATTGGAAAATAAAGATGTATTCAAAATTTAACATGTCAAAAGATAAAAAATGTAAAAGATAAATGATGTCAGATAAGCAAACACAGGTTCATTATGAATGTTTGTATTTTCTACGGATAACTAAAAAAATATATGCCAAAGAATACACTAGATTACATACGTCGTCATGGTCATCATCTTCATCATCAGAAATATCATCGTCATCTTCGATCACCAAAGCCTCATCAATTTCAACAGGAGATATATCTAAATCTTCATCCTAAACACAACAGTGGAAAATGTTGTCAACAGAGAAAAACCAGATAAAAGCTACAACTAGAACTACAATAAATTGGGAGAAATTAATTAAGCTAAGTTGATTCAAAGCACAGAACGGAAAATCTGCTTAACGTACAAAAGCCCTAAGGACCGCATTTTGAGTATGTCGGAACAAATTTTCTACTCAACAGATCCCACCAACAGTTTAATAAACAAGAATATGGCTACATAACAATTACCATGCATGTAAAATTGAAATCTAGAGTGATAGTGAGTGAGTGAGTGAGTGAGAGGAGGGGGGATAACTTAGGGTTTGTTTGGATTGAGGGTTTAGGAGGGGAAGAAAGGGCTTACTTTTCTTTTTTAAATTACGGATAATATAAAATGTTGTTTTTAAAATAAATTAAAAGTGTGATTGAAGTATCATTTATATAATATTATTTCAATTTTTTAAAATACATATTAGAGTGTCCGTAATTTTTAAATGATATACTTAGAAGGGCACTCTGGTAGAGTTTTAGGTGTGAATACAGCCTGAATAAATAATTATAAATATTTCAACAATGTACCTAACACATACAACATCTAGTGTGCCCAAAGCTACAGATATTATATATCCTCAAGAGGTTTCAGGACACTTTATAAGCTAGCCAAGCAAAATATAATAACGCGTCTTTTAGGAGTTAATTTGGCACTATTAAGTACTCTCCATAAAAGTAAACTTCAATACAGCTGTTTAGGGGAAGGAAAAAAATCATGGCAACATGAGTCTCTAGGATATTAAAGCATACCTCAGATGTAGAATCCCCATTTGCAGGCTTCATTTGAACATCTTTATCAAGAGCTGCTCTTCTGCGTGAAGCATTCCTGGTTTGAGGTCCTCTTGCCTCCTCTTGGGCAGGCTTTAATACAGCTTTCCCCTTACCTTTAGATGAGCTCGAGGTTTTGTCTTGAGTTGATTCTTTTTTGGAAGTGTCCCCTACACTAGCAGCTGATCTGGATCTCGTAGAATGCCGACGGGTAGTGGACGGAGTAGAGGTAGAAGGAGGTGGAACACCAGCACCAACAGGACTTGTCCCAGATTCAGAATTCCCGGCAGGTGCAGTGGACTTCTGAACAGATTCACTTCGTTGGATACGAGGCCAAAGAAATTCCTCAATGGCTGCTAAACTAGCTAATGGATCAATCAATACAACATTATTTGAATAATCCTTAAGTGACTTCTCTCCCTGGGCTCGACAAAGACGCAATTTGAAGGGATGCGATAATGCGCTTAGTCCAGAGGAAAGGCGTGCACTTCCACTGGATGACCTAGGTGATTGACTCAGCAAAACAGGGAAACGCTCCATGGAGGACAAAGCATTTTGAAGCTTTTGAACCAAGACAGTCATAGGAGCTGCATCCCTATTGTCAATAGCGGTAGGCAGTGCAACAGTAATAAATAATTTAAACCTTGTAAGTGCTTGTTTGCGAAGCTTAGGCAGGTGGGTTTCTGAGGGTCTATCTTTAGAGAAATACCCACAAGAAAAATAATTTAGCAAAGCTGCAACAACACCGCTACCAATAAATTCAAAAGTGGATACACCATCTCCTTTGCCAAGTTCCTTTAGCATTTCGGATATGACCCCGATTAAACCCTCCTCCAGACCAAGTCCAGAAGTTTTAGATTTCCCTTTACCATTAGCCCTTTGGTCATCAACACCACCATTTAACTTCATACAAAGATTTTTCAGATGCAAAAGATCATCAGTAACACCCACTTCAACAGCCCCAGGTTCCGAAGGAAAGTACTGATCCTTGAAAGTTTTTGCAGCTGCGCTAACAGATAACCGGATACTAGAACCTGCTGTTGGAATATTCGCAGAACTTGGAGGTGAACCGACATTTACTGAAACAGGACTCTTCAAATCATCTCCGTCAGGATTGGAGTTGCCAGAGCGTCGCCGATTACGCCTAGGGCGGGATGATGCTCCAGGCATAGAATCAGTATCCTTCTCTGCTGAAGATGCTTGTGTAGAGACATTGGTTGAATTTCCAGGCAAAATAAGTTGGTCCACTGCATGGACGACACCTTCTCTGATAAACATCTTAGAGAATGTCTCGGGCAGCTTTTCCATAAGAATTTCAGCAATTTGCAAGGCAGGAGTCAATACATGTGAATCTTTTGATGCCAAGACTCCAGCTAAGAAACTATATGATCAAAGCAGCAATGCATAAAATTTTTAAACCAGTGAAACATTGATGATAATAATAATAATATGAGGCAATATTAACCCAGGGGTCAGATTTTAAGATACCTTGATATATTTGTCACGCTTAACAAAGACTGGATCATCTCCGATGGGCTGAAATACATCAACTTTCCAATGACCGAAAGACATTTGTGACGAACAGGTATGTTGACACTCGAACCATATATCTGTTTCAAACGCACGCCACCATTATCAGTTATCGAATAGCCACATGAAGAAGCAAAAGAGCAATTTAACAAAAAGCCACCAACTTAAAATTTGACAAATGTATGAAGCAAAACTTATTCATCATGTAATCAATACAATAAATGTCGACCTGTATTAAAACGGGGAGGAGATCCATCCCAAATTGCCCAAGTAGCTCAGGTTGCTCATTTAATAGCTTCTCACGAGCCAATATCTCAGGAACATTTCCATTTGTGTCTTCCTGTTGCACAGAACTGCCAGCAGGAGACTTTTTTACAACAGGCCCCTTCACAAAATTGGTGCTGACAGGGAGCGAAATAGTTCCTTGCGGCAATGGAGGGAGAAGCTCATTTGTCAGGTTTACAATCTCAAATATCTGTGTATTAGAGAACATAGAATTAGAATAATTCCATCTCTTAACAATGCTAAGAGAACTGAAAACAACAAGAATCTAAACAGTGAATTAAAGGTGAAAATGTGTCATATGAATCACATAAAGAGGAAAAACTACACATGAATAATACAGAGAATAATTCAGAAGTACACTATACCTGCTCCGGCGGCCTACTTAATGCAGGAGAAACAGAATCATTAGAAGAATCTCCAGAACCAGAGAGAATATCTTTAAGAATACGGCTAATTCCGAGAAGAAGCAGAGTTTTAGAACCAAGAGGAGACCCGCTTGCACAAGTTGAAAGAAGTCGGATTAAACCCTGCATATGCCTTGAAGTCAAGAACCAACAACGATAGGACAACGCATTGGACCTAAAGGAAGAAAAAATTCACTTACTGTATATGTTGGTGTGCTGAGAGAAGCCTGTCCACCTCCAGAACTGCTGTTAGAGATGAGTGAGGCAGCTTGTGTTACCAGTCCATGATTGCATAATTCATCTAACTTGTCCGAAGATGATGCAAATGCTTCAGCTATTCGAGTCAAACAAACAGAAGCATGCTCCAGGACCTACAAAAATTAAAATTGCATATAACGAATATATAACTAAATTTATAATATGGATTACGGGGATCAAAATTTTCCTCGGATCAAACAAAACTTTCTATATGGATGTAAAAGGGAAAACTGCAGTTTATATTACATAAAAAGTCTGATAATAACAAAACATAAGCTTACCTTGGCATCATGGTACTGAAGGAGGTTAGTCAGAAGAGGAACAGCTTCCATCACAAAATCAGATGCATCTGAAGGAAGCTTCTTACACATATTAGCAGCAGTAGACAATGCAACACGCTGAAACATACAATTAATGTCAATATATGCTTCCTAACTAAACTGCCTATCACCAAATGAGTTGTGACTATCTATAACATATCATAACATCATCTAATTGTAGGTAATCACTGATAACTAACCTGAACTCCAGTTGAGAAGAAGTCCAAATAAGACAGCACAGCCATGAGAGCCCCGGCTCGTAGGCAGGCAGTTGGGTGCTCCTGGGATATCTTCTTTAGAGCTTGAAGGGACTGTTCATATCAACAACCACCGCAATGAAACAATTAAAAATCTCATTTGCATTATCCATACTCACCAATAAACAAATGCTTATGTCTTATATCAACGTAAAATATGACCAAGGAACCTCAAAATGCATATATCCTATAACAACATAAGATATGACACCAAGGAACCTCAAATTTCATAATAGCCTAAACCAATTAAACATCTTAATTCCGCATAAAATATGTTATCATTGTTCCAAATTCTCAATGCAGTGTTCACTAACCACGTAATGGTTATGAATAATAGTCCTAAAAACAATTAAACATCTTATTAATTCAGCATAAAACATGCAATATATGTAATCATTGTTCCAAATTCTCAATGCAGTTTTCACTAACTGCGTAATGGTTATGAATAATAGTCCTAAAAACAATTAAACATCTTATTAATTCAGCATAAAATATGCAATCATTGTTCCAAATTCTCAATGCAGTTTTCACTAACCACAGAATGGTCATGAATAACAGTGCTAAAAACAATTAGACGTCTCTTTAATTCAGCTAAAATAACACATGCAACACATGTGCCAAATTCTCAATGCAGTTTTCACTAATCAAATAATATTTATATTTATTGAGCTAGAAAAGAAAACAACCTGCTCAGCTAAATCCATATACTCTATGGTAAGCAACCTCGCGCAGAATATTGAAACAGCTCCATAATGCACAACAGCAGCACACGACGAAGGCAGCACGTCACATAAATGCGTCAGCGCCCTCGCAGCAAGCAGCATAATATCAGGATTACTTTCATGATTCAGCAACCCAACAAGCACTGGCACAAACGAATCAACCGAAAAAGTACTCAACGAATCCTCAGTCCCAATAGATAGAATTTCACAAAGCTGAGTCAAAGCCTCAACTTGTCTCCCTTCTTCCCCTTCAGCCCTTAACCCAAACAAAATCTTCTTCAACCTCCCACTCTGATGAGAAGAAGAGCCCATTCCAGATGATGGAAGCAAATCATCCAAACCCGCACCGAGTTTTCGAAGCAACCCTTGTAGTGCACTACTCGCTGATGTTAAATTCTGATGCAATGTTCCAACACCACTATCGCTATCATCATCATCCCCATCACCAGCACCAGCTTCAACATTCAAAACCAAACCTTTCTCAGCATCCCTTTCATTCCTAGCCCTAACATCGTGTTCCTTCTCTTTTCCCTTATCCGAATTATCCCTTTCAGGATTCTTTCCGCGGCGCCGCGAACCGGAAGATGATTCATTGTTCGAGTCCATAGGAGGAGGAAGAGTATTCTTTGTTCTGGAAGCACGTGTACGAATATTGGTTGTTGGCGGTGGTGTAGCAGTGGCTGTTACGGTGGTTGTTGCGGCGGCAGCGGTGGAGGAAGATGAAGAAGAAAGACGAGGACGTTTGGTGGAACGAGATTTGGGAGATGATGAAGAGGATGAAGGGGCAGCTGAGGAAGCCTCCGCCCGCTTCCGACTACGAGTTTCCATACAAAAACCAAACCACCGTGCAATTCGTGAACTCGCTCACGACGGAGCGTTGATTACACGCGATAATCAATTATCATTCAAAGGTTCAGATCGATGGATCGAATCTTGGTTGAATTGAATTGAATAATCAATCGATCGATTAAGCCGATTGAAAACCCTAGAATGAATGAATCGTGTGAGTGAATTGAATTAACGTGATGAGATCGATTTGGGGGAAAGTGAGTGAAATTGAGAGGAAATAGGGTTGTTGAAGAAAACCCTAAATTGGGGAAAGGGGAAGAATGAATAAGAATAAAAGGGTGAATGAATGTGAGAGGCTTTTTTTATATGTGAGTTTCTTGAGAGAGTTTTTTTTATTTTTATATTTTTTATTTTGTGAGATGGATTGGTCACTTTCGATAAACGGAATTCAGCTGCCTCACTAGTACAAGTGTAACTATAACACAGCGTCGCGTGTGGTTTGGTCTCATGGTAAAACGGTGTCGTTAGTATGTTGTAAATAAATTTATTATTACAATCATGTGTTAGAACTTCTGGGTGAGGTGATCATGCAGCCCAAATTAACTTATGTACAAAAAGGCTAGCTCTTCCTTCCTTCTTTCTTTCTTCCTTTGTGTCGGCTGTAAATTCATCTTTAAATAAAAAGAATGAAATGTTTGAGATTCGAATTTTATTTTTTATATATAATGTAACGTTTCTATCAACTGAGGGGACAAGACTAACTCTTCTATTGGTTGTTTGTAATAGGGGTGGTAAAAAACTTAACTGAACTGAGCCAAACAAAAAAAAAACATAATCATTACTAACAATTCTGGAACCGAACTGAAATGGCTCGATTTGGTTCAAAACAATCCAATTCGATTCAAGATAATTCGGTTCGTTTTTAAAAAACTTCTAAAATTCAATTTTGTTTTGTCTTTTACTTTTTTACAACGGTACCAATAATAACAATGCGGCTTGGTTTGAAACAGTTCGGCTCTATTCGAAATGCAAATGATTCAGTTTGGTTCAATTATTTTAAATTTAGCAAATTGTTCGGTTCAGTTTTCATTCCGAACTGAACCGGACTTTAAGTAGGTCGGTCATAGTCCTTAACAAGCGCCTGACCTATTCTCACCCCCGGAAGAGTTTCGTATTCAAACATTCACATGGTAGTAAATGTTTGAGATTACGAGGTGGTGAGAAAAAAATTGGCGTATGATCTTTGTGATATACTATTTAAGCATTTAACAGTGGATGTTTGATAAATAAAATTGTTTTACGCCGAGTAAAACTTACTGTACATGTGCACAAAAGTCGTCATTCAAAATTTATTACTCTTTCTTTTTTGTCAAGTAGCATGGTGCCTAGAAAATTTTGCATAAAAGGGTAAAATGTGAATTAAAAGAAAACTAAATTTTAAAATGAAAAGCATCAAACATTCTTATTTTAATATATTTATGTTTTGTAAAAATGCACATGTAATATTTGATTTGAACTTTAAAGTAGATTACCCATTTTAGACGAGTCAAACTCTAATAACTCAATAAGGTTGCATTGTTTCGGTATTTAACGAAATTTGTTTATAAAATATATTTTACCAAATCTATTCATGATAGAGAATATTTGGTTTTATACTTTAAGAGATTAATTTGTGTAAATAATATCAGAATACTTTGTCGCGTAATAATGTTCTTTTAAGCTAGGAGTGGGTTTAAACAGTAAGGAGAAGCTTAGAGATCCAAACTCGGAAGGGGTCAAACCAAAACCCTCGAAATAAACGAAAACAAGGAAAAATAAAAATAAGAAAAAACAAAGAAGAAAAATGGCCTTTAAGGAGAAAATGTTGTACAACCGCCCCTAGGTTCACCCTTGGAGCAAGTGTTGTTGGAATTGCATTTGTTAGAGTTTTTCTTTTGCTTCTTTGTCAAACAAGGTGTAAAAGACGCCTCTGCACCATTATTTTGCATGTTTCAAATTTGTCAAAGTGATTCAACGTCTTTCTGGAGCATCGAATTGTTATGTTGGAGGTGGATTCATCTTTGGACTATTAGCCACCTAGGCCTCAAGCACTGTCTCGTCATGATTCGAAGGGGAATTTATCATGTTAGTATGCATTTGATCATTTGCATCCGAAACATCAACTTGGCCATGTTGTGCATCAAGCTCTGGAACAGTCTCTATAAAATGCGAAAGTTTCTTCTAAAGCACCTCGTTTGAGACATTATGCAAAGCAAATCTAATTGAGTAGCCAAGAGTTTATCAATGGTACCAGACATTGCTCTGCATTGTGCTACCAATAAAATATTTGTAGGTTTCTGTTGGAACAAAGGGTGTTTCACAATATCATCTATTGAGTTTTGACAATAACAAGGTATTAAAAATCATCAATTGGATATGCTAAACAATTTGTTCAAGTGTACAGGATCCATAATCAAAGTGTTATTCATAAAGATTCTGATTGAACAAGTTCAAGAGCAAATGAATTTTATTTGAAGCTTAGAAGCATCTGGAAGAATGCGCCTGAAGAACTGCGTTTGAAGAAACGGGTCTGAAGAAGAGCTCATGAAGACACGTCATCAGAAGCAAGGTCATCAGAAGCATATCTCGTCAGAAGCTACTTCACCAGAGTTGACAAAGGACAATGTACGAAGTGTACGGCCACGAACTCTGCAACCACCATCTCTGTAAACTTTGTCTCTACATCAAGACAAAGATAATAGTAACATTGTTGCAGACGTTGTTCCTTTTGTAATGGAATGGATTTGAAATTAGTTCTTCATAGGACAACTATCAAATCAGGCAAAAGATCAAGGGTGAAGAATCAAAGCTTCAAAGCAAGACAAGTTGATGCAATGGTTAATTCTCAACGTCTCTCTAATCCCCTATAAATAGGGATGAAGACTTAGAGAATAACAACTAGACAACATACACGCATACAAGGCCAATACTTTGTGCAAAACGTCGAAAACAAACATCAACAACTTAGAGAATTCTTTCAATTGTTCATATCTTAGAATTCTTAAGTGTCTAGAAAAACAGAGTCTGTTCTGTTTCGTATTGTATTGTGAATACCTCTGATTGTATATCAAGTATTCAAAACCTTATTCAATTCTCTGTAATTGTTAAGATAAGTCTCTTTCAGTTGTGATTGAGCAAAGGAAGCCTCTTGGAGTTGTCCTTGAGCATAGAAGTCTCTTTCAGTTGTGATTGAGCATAGAAGTCTCTTGGAGCTGTCCTTGAGCAAAGATAAGTCTCTTTCTTGTGTGATTGAGCAACTTGTAATTTGATATTACATTTTAGTGGAACTCTCCTTGGAAGTGCAAGGGGGACAGGACTACT
>Ga0315913_1005860_pt1 | contig 14898 bp, 7 predicted proteins | sample MpolsnodulesMG_FD_207736 | JGI IMG/M metagenome (GOLD analysis project Ga0315913, IMG submission 207736) | Medicago polymorpha root nodule microbial communities from Los Angeles, California, United States - small nodules | ecosystem: Host-associated > Plants > Roots > Nodule | place: USA... | reverse complement strand
CTCATTTTGGGGAAGTGAAATGTTGTATCGAGGTAGAGTTTTTGAGGGTTTTTAAAGGTTTATATGAATCATTTAAATTTAATTTATGTTGTTATAATATTCTTAATTTTAAAAATATATGAATGATAAACATTAGTTTATTATTATTCTCTAACAAAATATTCTTAGAAAAAATGTGAAAGATTTCTCAATTTTCCTTTATATTTCCCACTTCCAAAGCCTTCCATTCTCCTCCCCTCCACTCCAAACTCCCGAACAAAACTTAAGTTTTTCTAATTGTAATTTTCAAATAGCGCCCGGTAAATTATCGCATATGTTCAACAACATTTGATAAAATAAAATTGTTTGAAACATATATTTTAGGACAAAACTTAGTGTGTGTGTGTCTATATATATATATATAATTTACTCAATCCTTCGAAAAAAAAAATATAATTTACTCAAGGTTGATGGATTATCCCGACCAAGGTTTTACGACTCGAGAGTTTACCTCAACTCGTTTTGCCTAGGTAAACTCGACTCGAGAACTCGTACGAGTTTACCTAAAATTAAAATTATATAAAATTTATTATATGCATGACATATATATGTAAGCTAATATATAATATTGTAAATAGGTTAATAGTGCAAAATATGACTTAATTACAAAGGAAAATTATACTAAACTACCATAATAAAACGTTATGCTCAACTTAGCATCAAAATACAAAAATTAACGCACACAATCATAAGTTTCATAAGTCTCCAAGTTTAAGCCATCCAAAAAAACAAGTTTCATAAGTTCCTAAAGTTGTTAATAAAGCCATCTAAAAAATAAACTAGTTAATTTCTTCAAAAGGTCAACAAACACCACCACAGCAACCCTAACCGGCGTCGAAATCTAAATTTTCACCGTCGGAATCGCAACCCTAACTGGTATGTGCTCCTCTGTTCATGGTTTGAGAACTTAGAGAAGAAAGAAAAAGAAACGTTTCATCTCAGGAACAACGTGTTACTCTAAAGGTAATTATTCAGTAAACGTTTCAGTCTTTGGGCTTTGTAGAAAAGGAATTGGGTTTTGAAAAAAAAGGACCCAAAAAAAGAACCGATTTTTTTTTTTTTAGATGTAAACTCGTAAAACTCGGTAAATTCGGTCGAGTTTACACGAGTTTACCGAGTGTTAACTCGGTCAAACTTGTAAAACCTTCCGATTTTACCAGAAACCGAGTTTACCTCCGAGTTAACACGATTTTGGTACCTAAAAACGTAAACTCGGAGTGTTAACACTCGATTTGCGAAACATTGATCCCAACCTAATGCATTATTTCAATAAGTAAAAAAAAAACACTAATATAAATATTAAAAGGTTTTTTTTAGGGAAAATATTAAAAGGCTGTTGATTTGAGGTAATTATATTTTTTTGCTATCTTCTAATTACAAAACTGAGACCCTGTTTTTTTTTTTTTTTCCTTCCAATTTTTAATATTTGTATATATAAAACAATGAAAATATTAACAGTATTATTTTCATTATTTTTTACATAAATATTTGAAAACTGAAAATAAAAATAAGAATAAAATATTATACGAGCTGTGAAACAAAATATAAATATAAAAACACTTTTGTAGAACCCAGTTTTTTGTTTTTTTTAGAGATCTAGAACCCAGTTTTTAACTAACCATTAATATATTTCCAACTACTTTTCCAGATCCAAGGCAATGATGCAAACAGTTGGTAGTCCTCTGTAGCAACCCAGTCACTTATAACACGTGGGATAAAAGGAGTATTTTTCCGTTGGATTGTGAGGGAGTTTGAGGTCATATTAGATTTAGAGCAATCAGCCAATCACACAAGTACTATATTGTACAAGTCATTTCAATTATATATATATTGTTTAATATTTAATTTTTCATTTAATATAAGATTCTTACTTACACTTTGTTGATAAAGTAACAATCTTGCTCTCAAGTATATATGTGTCCATCCCGTGTCAAAAGAGTGTGTGTCCATTCATGCAGATAAGCTCCCCTTTAAACACAAACTTTTCCGTTCACTTACACTTGTTTGTGTGTACCAGAGTCCGCTCATCATCCAACTTCGTTGCAGCAAAACACATGTTTGTGAAAATTCTTCACACAAAAGGGATCATACATCTAATTTTTCTAATGGCATAAATCATATTTGTTCTATTGGCTTTCATTTTTCACAACAAATTGATTCGCACAAGAGAACCAAAGTTTTTAATACTAGTGTTGGATCATAAAGAGAGCTCGGAGATCATCACATTAAACTTAAAACAATTAAACAAGTGGATTAGACACACTACCTTAATCCAAAACATTAAGACAATAAAAAGTATTTACTTATATGTTGTTCAATATCCACTTTTCGATTCAATGTGAGACTCTTAAAATTTGTTTGATGCATAAAAGGTTAAGTGATGGACAAAACACCATATGACAAATCTTCAAAGTACTATACAACTTTCTGTCATGTATCATGTTTTGTGAACAATGGACAACATAAACACAATAAAAAGAAGTTACTAGCAATGCTCTTTATGAATTTAAATATTAATAAGAAAGAGAATATCTTTTTTATTAGAAAATAAAAAAAAGTATTTTGGCATTTTAAATATTTGTATATGAGACAAAAAGTTGTCATGAATAGTATCTCCCTAAGAAATTCACACAACAAACCAACATGTTACTCTTAAACGATAGTTCATAATCCATTGCCTTCATGCATTAATTGAAGACAAACTGATAAATTCACAAATAGTACAACAGAAATAACAGATCATCAGCAAACAAATTAAGGTGACAACCTTATAAGACGAAGAAGAAAATCCTCTAATCTAATCCCATTGAAAAGGAAATAATGGAGAAGCTTCATTATTATTCCCCTGAGAATGGGATTCACTAGAACCCATGTTATACATTGAGGAACAATGACCACTCTGATCATTTGAACCCAAAACTGAGTCCACAGACCCCAAGCTATGGTCATGCAAACTCAAGCCTAAGGGTTGCATAAAAGATGAGTGAGTATTCACCATCTGATTCAATCCATTTTCAGGATGATCATGTGTTTGTGATACTGGTGATGACAGAAGAGAGAGAGCACAAGAAGTGTTGTTGTCACAAAACATTTTGTATCTTTCTGAAAAAGGATTGGTCCTGCTAAACGTGCGACTCATGGATGAAGCTTGAAGAGGTTGGTTGTTCACAGTGGCTGCTGCTGTTGGCTGGTTATTTTGTATGAATGACACTTGTTTCCCTTCTTTGTAGCTGCTGGTTGAAGATGTTGTTCCAAGAAAAAGGTCTTGTTTATCGACCAGATGGTGCATTTGTTGGTGTTGGTTGTGGCTATGAAGCCTAACATCTCCTCCACCCCAAGTAGGGTTCATCATAGCAGTAGAAGGGTATACATGTGAACTTGAGAATGGTAGCAATTGTGTTCCTGATAAAAATATATATTGTAGTAAATTTATATATGTATTACTGCATGAGGGTTCTTTTCATAACAAAAACAAAACACCAAATCATTAATACTCATACTGATAAAGAACATTCAAATGAGTAGATGCTTTTTTTTGCTAAATTACATTTTAGTCCCTTAAGTTTCTTTTTTAATCATGCTGGGCACTAACTTTTTTCATTTTAATTTGATTTCTTAAGTTATAATAAACATTAGTCATTTAACCCACTTGAGATGGTTTGATGGTATTAACTTGGGACCTGAGAGAGTACTCCTCTTTAAGGTCTCAGGTTCGATTCTCTTTGGTGTAGTTTGAGTGGGCTAAGGGTCAACTTATCTTATTATGCTTGTAACTTAATGGACAAAAGATGAAACAAAAATACTTAAGATCAAAATGTCTAACGCTTGAAATTTAAGGTTATGTTCTATTTTGCTCCTTTAAGTGATAAATGGTTATTTATTTCGATTTTATGTTTGCGTTTGTCAAATGTTTCCTTCTTTTCTTGTTAAATTATGCGCCTAATCACCAAAATATAATGGCACGTAGGAAAAATTTGACAGACTCAAAAGAAAAATTGACAGAAGGGTCAAATTATCTTATTATGCTTGTAACTTAATGAACAAGAGATTAAACAAAAAAACTTAAGAGATGAAAATGTCTAACGTTTGAAATTTAACGGACTAAAATTGAACGTAAAAACTTAAGAGACCAGAACAAAACCTAAAAATAACTACGAGACTTTTGAAGTAAAAAAAAAAAAAAAAAAAACAGGAATTTCAACTGTGAATACTCTTGAAAATTTGTCTATATTTCTTATAATTAATAACGAGAAAAATTGCTCTATTTTTTCTCATATAAAGTAGTATATGGATTAATAACTTATAACTGCAATTTGCATATAAATCATTACATTATGTATATATGTACACATAGCACCTGGTTTGGTTTAATTTATTAATATTTTATTAGTTTTGATTGATAATATAGACACATATTCTAAAAACATGATGAACTTTTTACAATTATTAGTTGAAACAAATAATATAAGCAATTTTTTCTGAGACCAATTAACTAGACAGTCAAATGTTTGTTTCACATGTACAAATATACAAGGTCTAGTTTATGTGTTGTGAAGATAAATGTCCGAATGATGCAAGAACTATTGAAGCAAATAGATAGACAATAACTTGTTAGAAATGACAGTCTAGTAGTGACTAACTAGCTTGCCCTCACTCAAAAGCTGAAAAGTCTTTTATGTATGTGTGTACTACTGACATAGTGACATGTTTGTTGTTTTAGTAATGGCCACTAGATTGTCATAAACATGGCAAATAAGTGGACCAAATCAAGGATGGTGGCAGCATGGTGAGGTAGCTAGCCAGCCAGCCAAGTGCATTATGTAATTTTTGTGTTATTTCTGACTCTTTTAAGATGTTTGTACCTATGTGGGGATCCTCAGCAATTGTCTGCTCCAAATGTAGACAATTATTGGGTCCACTTAGATAATATGTTAGCTAGCTATAACTTTAAACTAACCTTGGTAATTGGACAAAAAGCTACTACTTCGAGTAATAGGTTCTGGTTGTGGTTTTCTTCTCCGTCGGTTGTGCCCATCTAAGCGTTTCCTACAGCTCCTCTTTCCTTCATCAAATTCCTCTAGAGCATGGAATCTACACAATTAAGGAAACTTCCTTCATAAATGAACCTAAAAAATTAAATGACTTGAGAATATCATTTTCACCACTTTAATTTCAGAATCTACTAGTAAGATTTAGATGGGGTCTCTCAAGTAAGATTTTTTTTTTTTAATATTGTAGATAAATATTTAGATCAAAGGAGACACATCCATATACAAGATCAGATAAAATCATATCAACCTAAGTGAGAATTTATAACAAAGTACATAATTTTGTACTTTAACCAAGTTACAACATGTGTGACCGGAATGTCTAACTAAATTAACCGTTAACAAGTGTTTTAGTAAGGGATTATCTTGATTAATAAGAAATTAGTTTCTAGTTAGAATTGTTTTATCAATTGAGATTCCTTTTTTGTTAAGGATTGTGCTTCTACCTCTTCTAATGAAGGCTAAATTAAGATTCTAAAAATAATAGAAAGCAACTAGCAAGAATACTTATGAAGTTAGCATGAATAATAATGGGAATACATGCACATAATTTAGAAGTTTACTAGGTACAATAAACAAATGCATTAATTAAGAGAGAAAAAATTCATTAGCACTCTAAAGTGAAAATAAACAAACTTATGACAAAGCCAAGTTGAAACACAAAAAGCTTATGGATAAGAAAAAAGAACCTGCTACATTGCTGGCAGAACCTTTGCTTATGTCCACCAATTGTGACCTGTGCAGTCTTGGAATGAAGTTCACAGACCTTATGACGCCTATGATAGTCTCTACAGTTACTAAGATCAGCTTGACAACCATCCACAAGACATGAAACTATCTGAGTTCCATTGTTAATAGCTCTAGCTCTCTTAGATGACCCTGAAGTTGAAGATGATGAAGATGTCATTTTGGTAAATCCACCAACATCTTTGGACTTTGTAAGCCCTGATTCAGTGCTAGAATTTCCAACATGACCAAGCTTCAAATCAACAGAAAATTCTCCTTTTGTTCTGTAATCTCCAAACCTCCTAATTGAACCATCCATTGTTTCTATGTTGTTTAAGGTTCCTTGATCCATTTCAGTTAAATCCCATGAAGGTGCTTTCAAATTATTCCACTCCATAACACAAGATGCTTCTCAATTTCATGAAAATGAAAATAAGGAGAAAATTAACAAGGAACAAAAAAATAAAATTAAAAAAACAACAACATTGGCACTTAATAGAGGAGAAAATTATGAAAAAATTTCAAGATATAAAATAGGCACTTCCTATGCAAACATAATAGACATTGGTTTGTCCTTATTAAGGAAAAGAGAGAGTGAGAGTGAGTAGAAGAAACCTGCACCAAAGAGTGCTAAAAAAACATGAAACATAATTAATGATAACTATCATAGCGGACAAGTTGAGAGAGTTCCAAGGAAACTGAAAGTTACAAATTAAGAGGGTTACAAACATTCTAATATAAAGTAACTACATGTTATAAAAAAAAGGTAAGAAAAATAATGTATAATAAAAAAAGGCAAGAAAAATTGGAAAAACAAAATGTAAAAAAGGAACTAAATATAACTGAAAGCTGAAGAAGTAAACTTGCAGAAGGAAGATACTTACCAGATAGTCAAATTAAAGAGCTAGATTTTTCATTTTTATATTTTAAATAAAATAAAATAAAAAAAGGCATAAAGAGAGAGGATTTTATGTTATATAGAGAAGGAATCAAGACTAAGTTATTAACCCCACCTTATTATGAAGATGAAATTGTGGATTTGTAAGGACAAATGTGTGGATAATGTGTATTGAAAGTTGAAGCTAAAACTTGGGGAGAAAAAAGAGAGAAGAAGATGAATGAAACTGAAAAAGGGTGTGTTGTGTTTAACTAGTTCAACCAAGTAATATAATAATAATTTAGAATTTCTTTTTTACTAAAAATAGAGGGTTCATCTCTGTATATGTAGCTTGAGAAAGGAAAGAAAGAAGATAATTGTCATAATAAGGACAGGCTGTTGGTTGCTTTCAACTTTTAATAATAGTCAGGAAAAGACAAGTACAAAGAAAGAATGGATGCTCATGACAAACTAAGCATATGGAATTGTGTTTCACATTTCATAGCATGTCTTCTTCTAAGGTTTTTTTTCTATTATTTTCTTTCTAATATTATTTTTATGAGCAATGATATTTGAACAACTATTTGATGATAATTTTTGTGATAACCTACCTTTTCTCTCTTTTTATTGGTTAAAAATAATAGAGAGAGAAAAAGAAAAGAGAGATTAAAAACATAATGTGAGTATGAGAGAGAAGGTTGTACAAAAGTTATCATAAAATGGATCTATAAATATCATTTCTCTATTTTTATATATATTATTTACTTGGAATTTGGAATGGAAGCTCGCAAAGTGTAGTCTAGCCCACCCTCCTTGGAGCCACAATGGGGAACAAAACAAAACACTTCCAATTTCAAAATGACTTATTTGTGGAAATATTTTCAGTTGTTTAATTATTAAAACATTGCTTGATGTTTTGTTTTTGAAACATGAAAAATGTCAATGAGTATCTTTGTTAGCATGAACCTTAAAATATACTTCTTTCGTCCCTATATTTAAGCATTCATTTGACTTTATTTTTGTTCTTAAATGTAAATCCCTTTTCAAATTACTAAATGTATTTATTATTTTTTTCCTAAACATACCCCTAATTAATACTACTAATTTATCTTGAAATATGAAAAGTCAAATTTAATATACATACAAACAAATGACAATTTGGTAATATTAACACATAAAATGGACACTTTAATTACACTAACAACTTTTCTTAAGAAATGTGAAAAATGTAAAAGGTGTTTATATACAGGGACGGAGGGAGTATGTAGAAAATAATTAAGTACATGTTTTGATATGCGGTATTAGACCATGTGTAATAGTAGTGTTGAATGGAACTTTCAACATGTTGACATGCTGCAATGGTGTGTTGAGTTGTGTTGAGAGCTGATGTGGAGGAGAGAGATGTTGAATACATTCAACATGTTGAATTTGTCTGCCAGAGGGACATGTGGCGCGCGTTTATTTGCCAAACCTAGCGCGTGTGCAACACGCGCCGACAGGGGCGAGTGGTGCTGCAGGAGGCGAAGAGAGAATATGCTTTGTGTATAAGTGGGTGACACATGGCTGATTTTGATTGGCTGTATGAATTTTTCTCATCTTAATAATTTAAACTCAATTATTTCACTCGAACTTAATTTTTTTTTACCAGAATTCATGATTTTTTTTTGTCTATAAATAGAGACTTGGTTCATTTGATTTGGACACTGAAAAAAAAACCAAGTTTTTCACTATCTTAATCTTATTATTATCCTTCCATTAGCTTTTATTTTAAAGTTTTAAACTTCTTTTTAGTGAAATGGATCCGAGTTGCGTGATCCAAATGTTCATCACGAATTGCAAGCAGATCTAGTGAAGCACATGTGGTCAAAGTTTGGAATGTTTCGTGATTGAATATGATTTGTAGCGTACTAATTAAGTTGTTTGTGTATTGTGTGTTTAGTTTGTTGTCTTGCATTTTAAGTTATTTGTGTGGCACGCGCTTAGTTTATTGTATAGCATTTTAAGTTAAGAAAATCAAAATAAATATTTAAATAAATTTTGTTTTTACAAAAAACTAAAAATAAATTGTTAAGTGTTTATTATTTTAATTTAATTATAATCGATAATTATAATTTTATGTAATAATAAAAACAAAAATATAAAATTAAATAAGAATATGAAATAAAAAGGTGTGGGGTAGAGTGTTGAATGAAAAACCATTGGAGAGAGTATTTGTTGAATGAACGTTGAATTATTTGGTAGAAGAGAAAAAAAATGATGTGGAGTGTTGGGAATTGAAAAAGTGAGTGTTGAAGATTTTTACTATTGTAAATGGTCTTAGGCAAAAAGCACTCGTCTATATGAATCTGGAACTCCTAGTTTCTCATTTCACGGCAAAAATAGTACACTCGTCTATATTTGTTATATTATTGTTGTCATTAACAAATATAAATATGGTTTGTTAAATTTGTTACATTTGAAACTCACAAATTTCTATACTTATAATTTTTTTATCTATATCAAAAAATTTATATAAAATATCGTTTGTAATTTACACGTTAAATCTATATAAAATATCGTTTGATAATCTACAAACGCTGAGGCTGTGCACCGTCTCTTCGCCAGTAATTGATACTATATATTCATAGAAACGGAAAAATTAATAATTAAAAACGGCCCTTTGTCATCCCTGGAAAAATTCCAAGCATGCATAACACATTACAAGTGTCTACTATTAAGTCAATATGTATTTTTCAATGATTTTTTTTAGAGACATGTTTAACATATTACATTGAATGATTTTTTTATGGACGTGTTTAACAAATTACAAAAAGTTCATTCGCAAAGAATAAGCTGGAATTTTGATTTCTATATTTAGATTTTCATTATTTTTATCTTTAACTTTTTACTTTTAAAAATTAATATTTAATTCATCCAATGTTAAAAAACTATACATTTTTGTAAAAGAATTTTTCATAATGTTTTAAACATGCTAACAAAAATAATTCAAAAATTTAAAATTTTAAAGACAATTAGGCAAACTTGATTTTAAAATTGACTAATCTGCATGTAGGAAGATTTTACAGGGATAACAAAATGCCACTTTTTCCTTTGAAACAAAAAAAGTTGATAGTTTTACAGGAATAAAAAACATATTTAATTCTTATAAAAAAAAATCAATAAATATATATAATTTTTTATTCTTTTGTTTCTTTTAAATTATGGTAAACATGTTTTTTTAATAGTATTGCAGGATGTGTAACCGAAAAAATAGTACCGTTGGACAAGTTTGGAAAGAAATGAGCTAGCCTTTTTTTTTCACCGGCAAATATTTAAATCAGTGCTGATAATTTTTTATTTTTTTTGAAAGAATCAGTGCTGATAATTTTCGTGATCAAACTCGGATATCCTATTTAGAAACTTTTTGGTGTACTTTTGTTAATGTGATTTTAGATTTGAGCATCTTACTTAACAACGACAGCAACTTATCAAAAACTTTTATTTTTGGGTTAAATATGTTTTACCTCCCTATAAATATACTAACTTTTCGTTTTAGTCCCTCTAAAATTTTCCTTTAACTTTTAGTCCCTAAAAAATTTTGCATCTTCACTTTTGGTCCATCTTTTAAAGTAAACTCATATGTAGAATTCATATTTTTGAATAAATGTTTTTAGAAAAATTCATAATATTACAAGAATCACTCCCAAAAAAAATTAGAATTTTTTAACAAAACATGAATATAATATGAATTTTTATATATTTTATGGTTAAAAATTCATATTTAATTTATGTTTGGTTAATAAATTCTAATTTTTTTTGGTAAAGGTTTTTACAATATTCTACACATTTCTATACATTTTCATTAAAAAAAAACTAAAATTTACTTTAAAATAGGGACCAAAAATAGCGATTGAAAATTTTATATGGACTAAAGGTTTAAGGAAAATTTTAGAGGGACTAAAACAAAAAGTTGATATATTTATAGGGACTAAAAACATATTTAACCATTTATTTTTATTAGAGAAAAAAATGGTATATATTCGATCCCGACAACTATAGAAAACTTTTTCTCTTCAACAATTAAGGAGTCTCATTGTCAAAATAAGAAAAAACATAGATAAATGTTGATCTTACAATCTAAAAAAATTATGTGATTCTTGTTTTCTTCAATTTCTTTTTATTTATTTTCTAAATGCATACTTTAAAGTACAAATTAGAGAGACATATTAAAAACTTTTTTTAGTTTACTATCATTCAGGTCATTAAATCCTTAATCAATTAAAATTTTGTAAATAAGTAATGTGTACATGTGAGATCTATTTATAACTTTTTAATCTATTTCTGATGTGGATGTGACATGTGAAAATGTTTTCTAACTAGAGCGAAGAGTGATAAATTAACTCTATTGTGAGTGATGTACAACGTCAGAGGTGTTGCCCTCACCATGGGCAGGAGAGCCGGTCGCCTATAACAACATTTTCTTTTGGGTACCAAAATTATTATTTTTGCTTAGTAGTTACTACTATATACATATATGTTTTTTTTTAAACTCGTTATGATTAATTTTATTGAAAACTTATTTTAAAGAACTTGGGTCATGAATTTGTCTTTTGTAACAAAAATTGCAATAAGAAAGTCATTTGAATGATTAAAATGGGTCAACTTTATTGATCCGTTTAGAGCAAAAAAAAGTCTTAGAATCGGCCATATTATTTTAGTTTTCGTGTCAATACATACATTTTTTATATATCTTTTATTGTCCCATAAGTTGTCTCAAAAATTGTTGTTCAAATAAGATGCCTATTTTCTTTTATAGTTTTTTGGCAAAATTGCGTCCATATCTTTTACACGCAGCCCATATTTCGAACATACCCTTTATTTATTTTTCTTTTCATGTTGATCTTCAGTGTTACATTATATTTACAACGTTAGACTTTTTTAACGGTTTATGTTTAAACAAACTGCATGTGTGACATGTTCTCTCTCATACTTATATTATATTTTTATTTTCTCTATTACTTTGGTTTTTGTGTCGATACCTCGTTTTCTTTGTAAATCAATAGTTGTCATATAAATTGTCATTGAAATGGTTGTTCAAATAACACAACTCTACTCACTTTCTTAACATCCAAATTCAACAAAGATTCTTTGTACGCAATCAATATGAAATTAGAGGGGGAGAAATGGGAATGAGAGGAATATACAATCAAATATGATGGGTTGTGACTTTGATTTGGGAATTGGAGTTTAATTTTAGTTTTAGTTTTCATTATGAGTTTATTCCATCGCAAATTTAGGGTTTTTTGGTTTTCAATTTAAGACATGGGAGAAGGAAGAAGATGATTCTAGGGTTTTCTAGGTTTTAACAGCCACATGATTTTTTTTAACGAAAGGTCAATTTGTTCTTGAAAGGGCAACGGTGCAACCAAATCATCATAACTTAAAGGCTAATGATACAAACGAAAGGTAACATAAATGACTAATTTGAGGATTTTTGTAAGACCTATTCATAAAATGGGTCAAGCTTAAAGTATTAGCTGCTTAATTTTGCCTACTTGTTTTCTCTCAACGTGGTCAGTGTATGGTTGCCCTATGTATATGTGTTAACTTTGATTTTTGGTTTTGAAAGAAATCTACTAGAAACATCGATCAATAGTTGTCAATGTGTGGTCTTGACAAATTCAAAAGTAAGCTTCTACATAAATAAATGTAGGCATCCATAAAATAAATGTAGACATTCAAAGGATGGAGCAAATTCACATTCAAGTCTCATATATCATTTCTAAAAGAAACATGCATGTCGAGACAATGCTATGTACAAGATGAAAAAACCATTTAATTGTCATCTTATACTTAATGGAGCTTACTAAATGAAGATATATAATATATGCATAGAAAATAAAAGCTTTGTATTAAAATAAATTATGTGAATAGCACAAGTTGGACAACAAATTAAAGTAACTACTTATAACGATTCTGAAAGTTATAAGTGAATTAAAATGCAATGTGAATCAAAGAAATATTTTGAAAGTTGAACTTCAAGTGTCATCCTTCCTTCAAAAAAGTTGAAGTGCAAAAGAACTTGTAAAATCAACATAAATTGATTCGAAGTTCAAAAAGATCTGTACACTATCTAAATATGAATTACAGAAAGTAAGTAATTAAGAACATAAACAATTGTTAGGCAAAATGATGAACAAAAAGTAAAAACAGTAGAAACATTTATCTGAAATTAAATTAATAGAGAAACTAAGTCATACAATCATTTATCTGAAAATAGCAGTATAGCAAAAAAAAAAAAAAATGTTATTTGTACAATCATTTTTGTACAACTTTTATATAACTTTCTCTCTCATACTCACATTATCTTCTTATTCTTTCTCTTCATTTTTCTCTCTCCATTATTTTTGACCAATGAGAAGAGAGAACAACAAGGTTGTACCAAAAGTTGTACAAAAATAATTGTTCAAATATCATTACACTAAAAAAAATTGAGAGAAGAAAAATAGTATAATGGCTAGTGGCTTAGCATGTATGTCTTTGTCGGATATACTTTGCTTTGTTGAATTTTCAGTTCTGGTCTCCTTTCTTGATCTCTTCATCATCATTCACCAACTCTTCTGTAAACATCAATTGTACTCTCTACCATCTTTTTGACGAATTTAAATTTGTCACCTAATAAAATGTGTTGTAGTATCGTTATTCATTCAAATAAACTTGTTTTTACTTCTTTAAAAAAATAGTACCAGTAACATTGGACTGTGGTTTCTTACCACATGGCTAATGATGAGCCCTGTTGTGGGCCTTTGCAATAGACTCTCGGCATTAATTTAGAGGGCTCCAGGTTTAGAAACCTTGCTGATTTAAGACACAACAATTATGAGACACAATAAAATGTCATTTGCACAAACACTTCCCAGCACGTGATTCTTTTAACCCGATATGTCTTAATTTCGCGTCCTATCCTGCGACCCTGATGCTGCATAATTGATATTTAATGACTCTCAGAAAGATTTATTGTGCTAGTAGTACACAAACAGTTGAAAATGGTTGGAAAACCGGTCGAACGTGGTTTACTTCGGTTAGACTCGATATAAATTGGTTTAGTCCAACGCTTTTTTTCAACTCGAAAACTAGTCGAGATACCCGTGCTACAGCACGGGTAGCGCGGTTTCGCCGCGCTGTATGGCCCCGGCTCTGCCGCGTGTCGCGTCTCGGCCGCGCTTGGTATAGTGATTTTTTTTTGTCCACAGTGAAAATATGTAAAGTATTTAAAGCATAATAATGTATATATTGATCGGTAGTAATGAAAAATTATAAAATAATTAAATTTTAATATGAACAAATATATATTAAATTTTAGCATTGACGATATTATCCCTCAAAAAAAAGCATTGACGATATTAAAGAAGCTAATAAATAAAAATAATCATAGTTTTTATTTACTAATATGTTTTAGTGTGAAAAATAACCAATAAACATCTCGTGAAAAATCATAATTAATGTATCATATAATATTGTTATAGTAAAATATATTTCATAAATAAACGTATGCTAACATATTCTCGTAAAAAAAATACAGTGAGATATATCTTTGTTAATATATAGTCCATACACTCATGTATATTTTATCAATATATATAGTTCTCGTTAGATTTCAGAAATAAGAATATACTAATATATTCCCATAAAACAAACATATACTCATATATTTTTTTATTAATATATAGTCCATATACCCACATATACTTTATTAATATATTAATAAAACTTAGGCAGTCGCGGTGTTTAAATAGAGATATTAAAAAATACTAATTTTTTTTTTGAAAGATTAAAAAATACTAATTAAAACTGATCACTCGTTATAGTTACTAAAATGGGTCTCGTGTTACAATTGTACACTCCAACAGATTTTTTATTGATACATTTAAAAAAAAAACAACGGAAAAAATTGAAGTATGATTAATCATAGTATATTATAATTTTTTTCTTGTTTTAGTATTGACGATATTAAAAAAGCTAATAAATGAAAATACATTTTATAAATGAAAAACCCTTAAAAAAACATATAGTGAGATATATTTTTGTTAATATATAGTTCATATACTCATTTGTATTTTATCAATATATAGTTCCCATTAAATTTCAGAAATAAGAATATATTAATATATTCCCATAAAACAAACATATACTCATATATATTTTTATTAATATATAGTCCATACACCC
>Ga0315913_1005857_pt1 | contig 14898 bp, 11 predicted proteins | sample MpolsnodulesMG_FD_207736 | JGI IMG/M metagenome (GOLD analysis project Ga0315913, IMG submission 207736) | Medicago polymorpha root nodule microbial communities from Los Angeles, California, United States - small nodules | ecosystem: Host-associated > Plants > Roots > Nodule | place: USA... | reverse complement strand
TACCGGCATGTCTGGAAGGACCATGCGTGGATGAGACACCTCGTAAAACCACTCGATGTATCCCTCTGCTGCCTCCACATCATGAACTGCGCGCTGCCCCAACTGCTCATGTGTCAACGCATAATCAAGTGCACGTCGAAAGCGGTTTGAGTTCTCCGCCAAATTAATATCAGGAGGTGCACTCTGAACGGGATGTATCGGGATGGTCTGAACCCTCCCAAACTGACGAAGCACCCTCTCCGGCAGATATCTCACCATGCGGTCTCCGTATCTCAGCCATCTAGAGTAAAGACTGACGCGCTCAAATGGATGTGCCACACAGTGCTCTCCATATGGGGCCATGACAACGTCACTCAGGTCCAACCTATCTAGTAGGTTTTTGTAGTTGTCTGTTGTGCCCAAACCAGACAGTGGTACAAAAAGCATCGCGCGTGGATCCCGATGCTCTCGATATCCTGCCCAGACATCCTTGCTTCCCATACTTTGGATGTGCTGATACACCCAAGCCTGTACAAAAGACAACCACATATAAATATACAAACCATAAACACTTACATTTTAAAAAATAAAACATAGTTTAAGCTGTTTATACCTGCAACAAAGTCAGGTATCCTGCCACTTGATTGCAGTTCCAAGTGAGCTAGTGCCGTAACTCCCCATGAATAACCAACAACAAGATCAAGGTATCTAAAGTACCTCAGGTAGACAACATCTACAACATTCTGGCTCTTGTCAGTGAACAACATGATCCCCACCAAGTATAACAAATATATGCGGACAGCCTGGTCCTGCAACCTCTGCACCTCCTGAGTCACACCATACTCGGTCTCCAAATCCAATTGCTCCTTCATACACTCCTTGAAAATCTTCTGCAAGTAGCGAAATCGGCAATGTGCACCTTTGGTCTTTTCTACCTCAATAAGAGCTTCACCCGGATCAGACCCCAAGTGCTCCTCCATCCATTCCACCGCCTCGTCTCGTGTGATAGTCCTGTGGGACAGAAGCATGTCGTCAATGGGGATATGCAAAAAACAAGCTACATCATCAATTGTGACTGTCATCTCCCCAAACGGAAGGTGGAAGCTCAAAGTCTCCTCGTGCCACCTCTCTACAAATGCACAAATGAGACCGTGGTCAATTAGGCTGTAGCTGATATCCTAAAGCTAAGACAGACTGGTGCCCTGTAATGTATCATGTCACCACCGTGCAGTCATGACAGGGGTGGTCTCTTTATCATGCATCACTTCTATCTTCTTTCCGTTACTGATGCATTTTAAATTGCCACGCCACTGCAAATAATTAAAAACAATACCTAAACATTAGTTTACACTCATGGCTTCACAAACAGATTTAACAGTACATAAACATGCAGTTTCACAAATATCAACATCATTTTCACATAGATTAACATCAATAAAGTGAGTTTAAAGTAAGTTTAACATTAATAAATACCTCGCCATCATCTGCCTTCCTGGCTACATGCACATGTTACCTCCACAGCAGGCCAGTGTCGTGTTGGCCACCGGGATAGTCATCAAGTGGCTCAGGGTCCACCCCCTTCTTCTTCTTCTTCTTCTTTCGCCTTCGTCGTTGCTCGACATCTTCCATTTCCTCGTCCATAGCCTCAAGCTCCTCCACAAGCTCCTGCTCCTCCATTTGATGCATGTCCACGTCATCTACCATATTCTCTTGCACTGGCTGATGCTCGACATCAGGCTTGGCATCATCACGGCGTCCTCTAGCACCCCGACGCCTCGGAGGAACAACACCTTCCTCCTCCAGCCGTTGGAGACACTGAGTATTAGAGGATGAACCTTCTATAACATACACACAACACAATCAGCACAAAACAATACAAAATAGACGGTCAAAACCAGTACTGGGTGTTTCTGGAATTAATTTTCTGGATTGAAACAATCAAGTCCGGAAAACGAATTCCGGATTGGTTCAGTACAGAGGAAGAAAAAAAACGTAACAAATTACTTGCATGCATACAGAAGTCGAACTAACCTTCCATGTGGTCCGTTTGTCAAGGATTGAAATGTGGTCCGTTTGAGCAAGATTTCACCGATTTTGGTTGGAATTTTGCAGTTCGGATTTTGGGATTAGAGGGAGAGAGAGTAAGTAAAAAGTGAAACTATAAAAATGGGGGGTGAACGTCCTTTTATACTTCGAATTCGTCCGGAATATGTTATCCGGACCAAATGTTAGTTGTTCGGACTTTGTTTTCTGGAGGGCAATTTGATAATTTTTGCAGGGCGCGTGAGAAGGACATAGAGTGGGAAAGGTAAAACTCTTCTTAATCAAATCCATATTATCATGCCAATGATTTCTTAAACCCCAAGACACCATATAATGTGACTTATAAGCCAAAGTCAGTTTATACCCACAAATAATGCCAACCTTTTTTGTGGGCAACCTTAATTACTATAATAACATCCATAAGTTCACTAAATAAAACATTATAAATACCAATTTTATAAGTAAAACAAATAAGAAAAGTTGCAGAAGTATCCCTTAAAAGTCCTTCATAAACAACATGACTAGGACTTCCATTAGATAACCATTTGTGTTGCATTTTATCAAGGAAGTGTTTGAGAATTTGAAATCCCCTCATGGAATAAGCAGCAGTAGATTTTATTAGATTGCAGTAAGATACACATCAGTCGTGACTTTGTTGAAAATATCACTTTTAAGAGTCATACTCGCAATCAACTCCTCTTCTAAAAGTTACTTTTGCTTCTATTCCATTCCATGGAGAAGTTATGTGTAACAAAGGGTAGCTTTGGCTACCCAATTTTGTTTTCCTTTCCTTCTTCGTTTGAATAAGTTAGTACGTTTTATGATTAGTTACCTCATTAATATTATATATTTAGAAACTACAAATGAGTTTATTTGTCAAAAACTAATAAAAAAAATATGAAAGTTAAAAATATCCTGTTAGAGAGTGCAATTACACTTAAATGAATAATTTAGTTATTTAGTTTAAGAGTAAAATTATATTAGTTTATCTTTCTTTTGAGTTGTTTCTAGTTGGACTTTTTAGCTAGATTTTTAGTCTTTAGGTCCATTAGAGTTATTCTCCATTATCCTTATATATAGTGTCTTTGAGATACTATGCAAATGAAATGAATCAAAATGTTATTTTTATTTTCTTTAGTTTATTTATTTTTCTTTGTTCTTTACTTTTATTGCTTTGTTTCTTTTATTTTCATTAAACTTGTTCCAGCTTCTTAACATATCCACTTATTTGATAGATGTATTTCGTCTTATTTTGACACTTTCCATTGCTTAAATAACTACAAGGAAAAATTTATTAACATGAATAATTGCCAAAACAAAACTCAAAACATGTTTCATTCTATTTCTTTATATTTAACCCCCTCACAACAAAATGGCTAGCTTTGCAACTGAATCTATTATTTATTCTTTGTAGAGAGGATGACTGTTTGATTGGATGGATAAGATAAATAAATATAAATAAATAAATCTATATTCATGTGCGAAGAAGGAAATATACTTTCTGTTGTGATTTGTTTTTGGACAAAAATACCTTTAAATCAATTTGTCTCTTTGAAAAAAAGATAAATTTTTAGTTAGTCTCTATAAAAAAAATGGTTTAAATGTGTGTTTGGTCCCTGTACTTTCAATCAATTTTGGCATTGGCCACTGCGTTTTTTTTTTGTTTGGCATTAGTCCATGCACTTTCTAAAACTTTTGGTTTTAGTCCTTCTGTTAATTCTCAGTTAAAAAAATATCCAAAACTAACGGTGTGCCACATGGACCAATCATTCCATGCCACGTGCACACTAAAAGATTAAAAATATTCAAAAAATATTATTATTATTTTATTCATTATTTTTTTTATCTAAATATATCATTAGTCCTTGGACTTTCAATACTTTTTGATATTGGTCCTCGAGGCATTTTTATTTTACAAAGAAACTATCAATGATATTATTATTTTTATTGAGAATAATTATAAAATAAAGTTTTTAAAGAATAATCTTTTAAAGAATTATTAAAAAGTCATTTTTGTTCATTAAAAAAACAAATCACGTGGACCAATCATTTTTCAAAAATGATTTTTTTAATAATTCTTTAAAAAATTATTCTTTAAAAGTTTTATTTTACTTTTTGTATAATTATTCTCAATAAAAGTAATAAACAAAATAATAATATCATTGATAGTTTTTTTTAAAACGCTCAAGGACCAATACCAAAGTGTAGGGACCAATATCAAGAAAGTAATGAAAGTGCAGGACTAATGATATTTTTAGATAAAATAATAATGAATTTTTTTGAATATTTGTTGTCTTTTAATGTGCCACGTGGCGTGGAATGATTGGCCCACGTGACACACCGTTAGTTTTTGATTTTTTTTAACTGAGAGTTAACACAAGAATTAAAGCCAAACGTTTTAGAAAGGGCAAGGACCAATGCCAAATAAAAAAAAGCGCAGGGACCAATACTAAAAATGAACGAAAGTGCAGGGACTAAACACACATTTAAGACAAAAAAAATTGAGTCATAAACAAATCAATGTTAGGTGCCAATGAAAATAAACAATTAATCAAAGCAAAAACCAAAATTATACATAATAAAATAGAATTTAACCGGTATGTATTGTCGATGCATAATTATTTTACACATTCGTTCGATGATATGTTTCTACATTAAATAATAAATATAACTGTTAAAAAATCCAATTAATATTAGAGGAGTGACAACTTATGAGACAACCATAATTTACAAAAAAAAATAGGTATTTGTATAAAAACCAAAGCAATAAAGAGATAAAAAGTAAAATAATGTAATATAAAAGATAAAGTTGTCACAAAATTATCACAAAATGGATGTTCAAAATTTTTTTTAACATTAAGAAAATCACATAAATGGAAAAATTCCATTTTCCGAAACAACAATTCATAGGATGTTTAAAGTATCACTCATCACTTGGTGGAAAGAAAAACCATAAACACCACCATCACTACAAACCACTAAGCGACAACAAATGTTCCACTTCCATTGGCTTTGATCACCAACATGCAATACAACCTTTGACCAATCCTTAAATCAATCAAAAACCAACCGTTTTATTAATCTTATTAATATTCCTCGTTTGTTCCAAACACTTCAGTTTTGGAGATTATGGCTTCTTCTTCATCTTCTTCTTTGGTTGGTCCACTCCTTCTTGCTCCAAACAATAGTTATAAGGTTTGGGAAGACCCATCATTCATCAAATGGAGAAAAAGAGACCCACATGTTCATTTGCATTGCCATGAATCTGTTGAAGGTTACTTAACCTCTTTCCTTCTTTTTGGAATCTAAAAGATTGTTTTTTAATTTTTTTTTATTACATTTTGGGTTTGATTTGATAAAGGGTAAACATTTATACTTCCAAAATTCAATTTTTTTTTCCTTTTTTCAAAAGGGTATGTCTAATTTTCTAGAAAATTGTCATATGTTTGTTTTTTCCCCTCAAATTCTATTACCAGAGTTATGTTTTTCATATAATTGCCAATTGAATGAAACCATTTAAAAAAATAATTAAGTGTGGAATGATGTATCAGTGTATGCCACGGAGCATGGACAGGACACAGACACGTTGACACGCTAGTAATAATTTGAAAAAATAACAAAGTTGAAAGTAATCACATGTTTCAGTGTCGTGTCGGACACTAGGCAAGTCTTTGATCAGAAGTGTTAGTGCTATAGAGTGTGTAATGTGTTTGTAGAAAATGAACCAGTTGTTCACTGCTGCATAGGAAATAAGGCTAAACTATTGGCTGTTGTTTTGGAGAGAAATGATCACTTAGTGAAAATTGTATAATTTCTGTGAACGATTTTATTTTATTTTTAAATAAATATGGCCTAAAGTTGTTATTGTATTATACTTTTGTTATGTTTCATGACTTTGCTTATTTTTCTTTTTGAATAATATGGGGAATTTTGTGATATGTGTAGGATCACTTAAATATTGGTATCAACGAAACAAAGTGGATTTTCTGGTTTCTCAATCTGCTGTTTGGAAAGATGATGCTATTAATGGAGCTCTTGACAGTGCTGCTTTTTGGGTTAAAGACTTGCCTTTTGTTAAATCTTTGTCTGGATATTGGAAATTTTATTTGGCTTCTAATCCCAGCAATGTCCCTGCTAAATTTCATGATAGTGAGTTCCAGGATTCAGAATGGAGTACTTTACCTGGTAAGTGCATGTGTCTTGTCTATATATATGATTCATTTGCATGCAGTCTATATTTTGTACTCTTTTGCAAATAGCGGCACTATAGCATAACGGAATTTGGATAAATCACTATTGTTCCACGATATTCTATTTAGTATAAAGTGTTGTGAAATAGCGGCAATAACAGTGCTATAACATTGTACCATATCAGAATTCAAACAAATCACTATTTATTGCGATTTGTGATTGACAACAGGAGCAGCTAGGGCCAGCAAGAAACCTCCCAGTTATAATGCTTGCTTTAATTTTCTTAGAAAGTCTTCTTTAGTTTGCTTTTCCATAGAATGTTGTGGTGTACTTTGTATTTGAATTGATTTGTATAATTTTTATTTCTCACAAGTGCTGAGATAGTCATGCATGTCTAATTACTTTCTTCGAAACCGGACAGTTCCTTCGAATTGGCAGCTGCATGGATTTGACCGTCCTATATATACAAATGTAACATATCCATTTCCTCTTGATCCTCCTTTCGTTCCTGCGGAAAATCCTACTGGCTGCTACAGAATGGACTTCCATCTTCCTAAAGAGTGGGAAGGTATGATTCAATTCTTATAACGATGTTGATTTATTTCTCCTTTTGTTTATCAATATATATACTATGTAGGAGTTTGGTGTTTTTCTTTTAGTATTTTTATTTAGCTCTTTAGTTCTTTGCGTGTCTACAGTATTTCTTACTTTAATACAGTTATAATGTATTACACAATGCGTTTGGTGGATTGTTTTTTTTCCTAATGTAATCAATTTCATCAACTATTGAGAAAACACGGGTTGTTGTGAGTGATGATAGTTCTTGATGTTGCACCTATTCCAAGATTTGTTTCTGCAATCCTTTCCGTTTATTTTCTGTATCTTATTTTTGCAAAAATGTCGTCTATTTGTTTTACTCTTTGATGGCTTGCACTCCGGTCAGTTGTTTGTCAAATAACATTGGTTTGATTGTGTAGGTAGAAGAATTTTGTTACATTTTGAAGCAGTTGATTCAGCTTTTTGTGCATGGATAAACGGCCATCCTATAGGATACAGGTATTACTCTCTCTCACTCACTCTCTTTGGCATGTGCAATGTGCCCTCACAAACCTAATCACGTACTTTGCTTGTTGATATTTTGCTTCTGTATTTGCAACTCAATTAGTAGAATATGAGTAAAACATAGGTAGGTAACTATGGTCTTCATCAATAAAGAGATACATCTACTAAGTCTAAGCATTAGATGTTCACGTTACAATTTGTCACTTCTAATGCAAGTAAAACAAAACAATAAGACATGTGGATAGGATCTGTTTGAATAAACAGTTTAAACAAGTTCATATAGCATAAGTGCTTATCATACAAGTGCTTACGTATAAGATATTTCTATAACAAAATCTAAAATAAAGTCAAATTGTTTTTTTTACATACATAAGTTGTTTTCATAAGCTATCATGGAGAGCTTATGGACATGTCATAAGCCGTTTCCATAAGCTCTCATATAGTCTCTCAAGTGCTTATAACAATAGATAAGCTCAAATAAGTTGATCCAAACAGACTCTATGTACTAATACTAAAAGGGCTTATATGTGTTTATTTTAGTGGGTGTGTAAAGTGTCTTATTACATAATTTTTTTGAAAAACGAATATACTATGAATGAAGCTTCTCAATCAATCAACTATTGTTTTTATAACCAAAAAATTCATTATTTTGCAAGGACAGTCAAGACAGCAGGCTACCCGCAGAGTTTGAAGTCACCGATTTTTGTCATCCATGCGGTTCAGACCTGAAGAATGTTCTGGCCGTTCAAGTGTTTAGATGGAGTGATGGGTGTTACCTTGAGGATCAAGACCATTGGCGTATGTCTGGCATCCACCGTGATGTTCTTCTTCTAGCAAAGCCAGAGGTTTGTTTCCTCTAACTTTTTACTCATTGTTGTAAGTTAAATGCATATTCTCAAAGGATTGAATGAAAAATGTTGATGCTTAGATATGAAAATTAAAACGTCTTGCTGACATTTTTTCAGAACGAAGATGAGATTATATGATGTTATACAGAGCAAATTAAGATTAAAGATTGGATATTGAATGCTCCTGGTTTAAGATTTAATGCCCTAGAAGATTCAAGATTGAAAAACTTATATGTATCTTATTTAATTCTTGTTTTTGCTTTATTTTTTCTGGTTGATCTTAACGCCTTTCAAAATATTTTGCATATAGGTGTTCATCACCGACTATTTCTTCAAATCTGACCTCGCTGAAGATTTTTCTTCCGCGGAGATGCTGGTAAGCAAAAAAAAAAAAATTATGAAAATACTTTTGTTATGTTTCAAGTCACAACTATTAATTATAGGGTCTTGTTGTCTTGTGCCCTTAGGGCAAAAGTTAAGGAATCCAAAATTAGAAATTTTTCATAGAAAAGAACAAAATTTTAACTTTAAAAAGTTGAATAGAGTTGAATGCACAACTTTTAAGACATTTATTTCTATTTTAAATTCCATAGCATGTGCCCTTAGGGCACATGTTAGCATTTGCCTTAATTATATTATGCATCTGTAAGTGGTTTTGTTTGTGAAAAAACTTACCTAAATCCAATTATATTAAAGGCTCTGCCACTTTTGTTGATTTTGTAAAAGTTGGATGCAGTTACCCAAATATATAAACAAATTGAACTTTGTTATTTTATTTCAAATAGTATTTATCTCTGTCGCCTTCATTCTACTAAAATTGACCCATTTTGTCATTTATATTATGAAATGTAGATGATATTTATATCTGTATGTGAAAACTGAATATTATACTTCAGAGATAAAATAACGTATAACCACTAATGTGTTTATATAGGCTATTCTAACCTAATGGGCCAATTACAAATTACTAATAATAATAGTAAAACTTCACTATTTACAACAATGTATGTAGTTGTTGTTTGGGAAATCTGATATTATCAAACTCATGTATACATCATACAGGTTGAAGTAAAAATAGATAGATTACAAGATACATCAATTGATAATGTTCTTACAAACTACACCATAGAAGCTACACTCTATGATTCTGGAAGCTGGGAATCCTCTGATGGGAATCCGGATCTCCTTTCATCTAATGTAGCCGACATAACATTCCAACCAACAACTGCGCCTTTAGGGTTTTATGGCTATACGCTCGTGGGAAAACTGCAGTCACCAAAGCTTTGGTCAGCAGAACAGGTGAGAAATTTCAACCACTGATTAGAGAACCAATGATTTAAAACAGTGAAAAGTAATTTAATTTAAGTTTCTATTGACAAATATGGTTAAATTTGTTATTGAGATATTGCGTCTGATGCTTACACTATCACTGTGATCTTGCTGATGTTCACCAAGTTTCTTGTCATGTCTGTTTTTCTTTTTTTTCCATGGCCAGATACAATTTTGTATGGAATTCCGTACATTTTTCAGTGATTAAATGTTTATTTGATATGTTTGTATATTCTTAAAGCTTCATATGACCGTTTCTGCGGAACAGTCTTGTTCTCTCTTTTGCCAATTTGGTTTCTATTTGACCTTTTTTTTTGTTTAAATTTCTCATAGCCATACCTCTATACATTAGTTGTCGTCCTCAAGGATAAATCTGGCCGTGTGCTTGACTGTGAATCAAGTCAAGTAGGCTTTAAAAATGTATCTAAAGCCCACAAACAACTACTTGTTAATGGACATCCCGTTGTAATAAGAGGTGTGAACAGGCATGAACATCATCCAGAAGTGGGAAAGGCAAACATAGAATCCTGCATGGTCAAGGTACTTTTGTCTTTTCTTTTATATCTAATCAAGGGAGATCAAGGAAAATTATAGGTTGAATCAGTTAGAGATATTTAGATTTAAATGGTCTATATCACTGGACTCGATTAACAACATGATGTTAAGGTGTTGCTATGCCCATGTTTCCAAACCCTCCTAGTGGAAAAGGCTTTGGTTGTTGTTTGTTATTAAAAAGCATATTTAACATGTGCTTATTATGTAAACAATAGCAGCTATGAATTAGCGACACCGTTACACAAATTAAGGAGTTGATTTAATCCTATGTAATTATTACTTAATTCCTTATGTGATTATAAATACAAATCATGTGTGCTCATATGACACACAACATTGACACATACAATACTGACATGGTTAAAGTTTGTTTACACGTACTAGACCCAATCATGATGAGCATGAGAGGGTGTATTGAAAAGAGTTTATAAAGTACACTCCTTACCTTTCAAACCGGCTTTGTAAGAATGAGTTATGACCAAAATAAAAGAACGGTTGAATCAATTCTTGATAAGTTTGTCGGTTCATCTTTTTATGGTGGACAACATGCTAGATGTCATCACTTTTCAGACATTAATGATTGATGATGTGCATACAGGACTTGGTGTTAATGAAGCAAAACAATATTAATGCCGTTAGGAACAGCCATTATCCTCAACATCCACGTTGGTATGAGCTATGTGATTTGTTTGGCATGTACATGATAGATGAAGCCAATATTGAGACGCATGGTTTTGATTATTCTAAACATCTCAAGCATCCTACTCTGGAACCAATGTGGGCAACTGCAATGTTGGATCGTGTGATTGGCATGGTTGAGAGGGATAAAAATCACACATGCATTATTTCCTGGTCTCTAGGGAATGAATCTGGATTTGGAACAAATCATTTTGCTATGGCTGGTAGGTACTTCCATTCAAGTGTTTTTTTAAAAAATAAAATATGGCTCGCAAATCTTATTTATCGATCTTTTTCATTTCTGTCTAATGCGTCAGGTTGGATTCGAGGAAGAGATTCTTCGCGGGTTATACATTATGAAGGAGGTGGATCAAGAACTCCATGCACTGATATTGTGTGCCCTATGTATATGCGTGTTTGGGACATGTTGAAAATTGCCAATGATCCTACCGAAACACGTCCTCTGATACTGTGCGAGTATGATTTTGAATTTCACACCAACAATATAATGACTTGAAATCTACTCTTCCATAGTTTTTTCTATGATAGATAATTATAGCTTTTTTATTTATCAACTCAAATGACAGGTATTCACATGCAATGGGAAACAGCAATGGGAACTTGCATATATATTGGGAAGCAATTGACAACACATTTGGACTCCAAGGAGGCTTTATATGGGATTGGGTTGATCAGGTGAGTGGTCATTGAATACTGTAACCAATTAATGAATGATCAACATTGCTTGAAAAATGAATTAATTCATTTTGATTGCATATAGGCTCTTCGGAAGGTTCATGCAGACGGTACAAAGCAATGGGCATATGGAGGTGAATTTGGAGATATTCCCAATGATTTGAATTTTTGTTTGAATGGTCTCGTCTGGCCTGATCGAACTGCTCATCCTGTTTTACATGGTAAGTTAACAGATTGTATTATTGTGTCAACACAGTCACGTAACAGTTCAGTGCATCTTTCATCAGTTACATCGTTTTTTTAATTATTTTTTTCAGAAGTGAAGTTCTTATACCAACCAATCAAGGTGAATTTAAATGACGGCAAATTAGAGGTAACTCATAGTTCATTGAAATTTTGTGTTTCCTAAGCCAAATAAGTAGTTGATAATTAATTATATATTTTTTTTTATACAGATAAAAAACACCCATTTTTTTCAAACAACAGAAGGATTGGAGTTCAGCTGGTATATTTCAGCAGATGGATACAAACTTGGATCTGATAAGCTGAGTCTTCCCCCAGTAAAGCCTCAGAGCAGTTATGTCGTTGATTGGCAATCAGGTCCATGGTATTCTCTATGGGATTCATCATCATCAGAGGAAATATTTTTGACAATTACGGCTAAGCTTTTGAACTCTACGCGCTGGGTTGTAGCTGGTCATATTGTTACTACTGCTCAAGTTCAACTGCCATCTAAGAGAGACATTGTTCCTCATGTAAGGACCAGTTTACTTTCCATGTTCCTGTTTTTATTTTCACTTCAACTATTCATAAGAAAATATAGATCAAATATTTTTCTCACCATTTTGTTTTGCAACTTTTGGAAACAGATCTAACATTTTTAGAAAAGTTTACTAGCTTGACTTCCATCTTCTCTGTCACAAATGTTTCCTACATGAATCTTTCATCTCCTTGTTAGCAATTTAAAATGAACACATTTTTTAAAATGAAAACTGAAGATGCATTTAGAAAGTAAACATGCCCTACTTTTTTATTTTTCATTTATTTTAGAACCGAAGCCTACCTCTTTGTAGGATTGAGTTTAAATAATGAGGTTTAGTAATGTTGATATGTATGCATATGATGCTAATTTAAAACTTTCTATTTCATGAATGATTCCAGGCTATCAATATTGGTAGTGGCAATCTAGTTGTTGAAACACTTGGAGATACAATCAAAGTTAGTCAGCAAGATGTTTGGGACATAACATTCAACACTAAAACAGGTTTAATTGAAAGCTGGAACGTAAAAGGGGTACATGTTATGAATAAGGGCATACACCCGTGTTTCTGGCGAGCTTCCATTGACAATGATAAAGGAGGAGGAGCTGATAGTTATTTGTCCAGGTGGAAAGCTGCTGGAATTGATAGTGTCCACTTTATTGCTGAGAACTGTTCTGTACAGAGTACGACAGGAAATGCGGTTAAAGTGTTGGTGGTTTTCCATGGTGTTACCAAGGGTGAGGAGGGTTCTCTTCCAAACCAAGACAAATCAAAGGTTTTATTTACAACAGAAATGACATACACGATTTATGCTTCTGGGGATGTCATTTTGGAATGCAATGTGAAACCAAATGCAGATCTTCCTCCTTTGCCTCGTGTGGGAATCGAGATGAACTTGGAAAAATCATTAGATCAAGTAAGTTGGTACGGAAGAGGGCCGTTTGAGTGTTATCCAGATAGAAAGGCTGCTGCGCAGGTTGCGGTTTATGAGAAGAATGTAGATGAGTTGCATGTTCCTTATATTGTTCCTGGGGAATCTGGTGGTAGGGCAGATGTTAGATGGGCAACATTCTTGAACAAAAATGGTTTTGGAATATATGCTTCAAAATATGGTAGTTCTCCACCCATGCAAATGAGTGCAAGCTACTATAGCACTTCAGAACTTGACCGAGCCGCACACAATTATGAGCTAGTTAAAGGAGATAACATTGAGGTATGTATAATACAATCTGCATCATTATTTTAATTTTAGTCTTTGCAAATACAATGCCATTGCTTTGTAGTCCTTGTAAAATTTGATAATGTAGTATGATGTTACCATCTATGATCTCTCTATGGTGTGTCGTTTTCTCATTTTTTTGATGATATTACAGGTTCATCTAGACCACAAGCACATGGGTTTGGGCGGAGACGATAGTTGGTCTCCATGTGTTCACGACCAATATTTGGTTCCTCCAGTGCTGTACTCCTTCTCTGTCAGGTTGTCTCCGGTAACTCCTGCTACTTCTGGTCATGACATCTACACATCACAGCTTCAAAACTCTTGATTTCTTGAATCACATGACGTGATTCTAGAAGATACATCATCCAGAAGAAGACCAAAGACTAGCATATTGTCAATCAAAGCTGTTGATGTAAAGAAGATACATTCTCATGCAGTCTTTGTGGGTACCTTGATGTCGTGTAGAGGACAATGGTCTTGGCCTACATTTTTGTTCAATATTTCACATCTTGGTTAATAAGTTTGATATAACTGTGTTATGAATAATTTATTGTTCTTCTTTAAAGTTTAATGATTTAATGATGATGATAATAATAATAATAATAATAATAATAAGGAAGCATGTAAATAATTAAGGGCATGTGAGATTTAAATTATCAACTTTACAAATAACATTAATAGTCAATAACATATTAGAACTTTCAACATGAGTCTATCAGTAAAAGATAAAGGTATTGAGAGTTATCTACATAATGAATTATGTTATGTATGTAATAAAAAAATGCAGCATGTAAATATATTTGCTTTATGTGGTGATTAAATGCACAACTAATGTACCAAAAGGAGTTTGGATCTAACAAATGAGACGAGCTAGGTTTTTTCAACATAGCGATTTTGAATCCCAACTGCTGGAAGATGTAGGCACATTTAGTGTCCGACACATTTTAATACTATCACCTCAAGTAGAAGGAACATATAAAAAAAATGCAAAATGTTACTACAATCGTGCTTTTACATTTACTAGTTATCACGATATTAACATGGCTGGTTGAATTAAATGATATGATGAAAGCAAAAAATTAAAAGTTAAGGGCGTGATAAAGTCACTCAAATATAAAATCATATAATAAGACATACAATATATTTTTTTTGAGAGGAAGATATACAACTTTTGATATATATTTTTAGGGTCTTGCTAACCAATACCCTAAAAAATTGTTATAAGAAATTAGCTAAATTATTTTACAATTATATGAAACACATGTGTTACTATTTATATTGAAATATCCATTTAAAATGTCAACTTATAAGAGTAATGTAAATTATCCATCTAAATATCAACTTAGAATAGTAATGTAAATAATTTCCTACATGTAATAGTGATACCTTTATAGTATAAATACCACAATTTGGTTCATGTAAAGATTTTTAAAAATATAGACATGTCATCCTACTTTCTTCTCACTTTAATTCCTTAGTTTGATATATCCTATCATTATATATATATATATATATATATATATATATATATATG
>Ga0315913_1005856_pt1 | contig 14899 bp, 12 predicted proteins | sample MpolsnodulesMG_FD_207736 | JGI IMG/M metagenome (GOLD analysis project Ga0315913, IMG submission 207736) | Medicago polymorpha root nodule microbial communities from Los Angeles, California, United States - small nodules | ecosystem: Host-associated > Plants > Roots > Nodule | place: USA... | reverse complement strand
TTTTAACATAAGAGGTGGGGTGGGTGGGTGGGGGGTATAATTCAATCATCTTTGAGGGGAGAGAAGTGTAATTACTCATTTTTAAAATTTTTTTTGCTTTATAATTTGATTTTGAAGATTTTTTTTTCAAAGATTTTGAGTTTTAATTTTTTTTGGTTACGATTATGAAAATGAGGATGAAGAGGGAGAAGATGAGGAGGGAAGAAGAAGATCGAAGAATTGTTATTTTTAAATTTAAATTTTTCGACTTTTCGTTTTTTGTTTGTGGTCCCTCTACAAATTTCGTTTTTTGGTTTTGGTCATTCTTCAGGTGTGACTCATCATCCAGGTTGCCACCTCAGCGTCATCAGCCATGTCAGCTACTACCATATCATCCTCTGTTAGTCACGTGTACATTTTATAATAGAAACAAACTAATGAGATGAAAATCAAAACGTTTACAACATACAGGATCGGTTTTGAAAGAAAAAAAAAGATAGAAGACAAAAAAATACGCTAAATCACATAGACAATTTGCATATTTAAGCCAACTAAACAAATAAGCAATTCCTTGGTACACTCGAAAAATTCGAGTGTACCGGTACACCCATATTTAAATTAATAGTTTATTGAGTTAATTTTTTTAGGAAAAAAGTATTTTCTATCATTTATACTTATAATAACTAAATTTTATTTCTCAAAAGTATCGGCAAAGCAAAATTCAACTTTTTTTAATTTTTATTACTCATAATATTGAATATTGATTATTTTTTTGATAAAATATAAAAGAAATTGATATGATTCTTATAATCAATGAAATGATGTTTTTTCTTGTAAAATAATATTTTCTAAAATACAAAAGTCGACAAATACCTTTTTAATAAATAAAACTAATCGTTTACTTATTAATTTATAAAATAGATGTACCAATACACTTTAATTTAATTGTATACCGTAGAAACTCCCAGATAAAAGACCCCAACCATTGATTAGATTTAGCCCCGCTAGCTGGCAATATATGCATCAAGGAAAATGCCAAACACGCACTCACGAGGGACAAATGTCATGTTTTTATAAGTTTGACTTTTATATCCACCCAACCAGTATGCTGAAGAAATATATCTCATTAATTTTACAGATAGCTTTTAAAAAGTTCAATCCTAAAAAAGACATTTGTCTGATTATATGTATGTGAGGTTTAATCTTATATTTTAATCAAATCTTAATTTTTTTTAAAAAATACTTGACATTAAACCTCCTTCACCTCCTTTAATTCATATTTTTCTGTTTTTTCTCAATCTCACCTTTTAAATATATCTAATATTTAATTAATGTTTTTTGTCAAAAAAATATTTCTTTAATGTTTATGACGCAGTACAGGCTCGAAGACTGATTTTAATTTTTTGGCTCCGCTACGAAATTAATCTTCAAAGTTACAATGAAGCATCTATTTTTAGACTACCTTTTAAATGAACGACTTCATAAATCTAACTTAAATTCTTTTTGTGGAAAAGAATCTTCTAACACCATGTTGGTATATGGGATTCCATGATCTTAAATTAACTATAACATTCAAGTCACATGAGACATGTATAAATCCTTGAGCTGTGTAAACTAAGGACCTCATTAAGTCATGTTATCATTAGGAAATATTCCAAAAATTCCACCATATCTAGCTACTTTTGTACTTTCAGAATGAAAAAAAATCTAGCTACCTTCGTAAACAAGTAATTTGCTATTATCTAATAAGAAGGCAATATCTATCCACTAATTAAATCTTGATATGTTTCCCTTCTCTGGAGGAAAGTTCCTGCAGCTACAACCAAATTGTTTGGCACATGTTTTACTATTTATATGTCTAGTGTCTAAATCACAACGAACTTCTTAAAATAAAAATATATTGAATTTGAACCACAGAAACATCATTTTATATGTCTTGTCTTTAACTAATTTGATTCTTTTGGTTCCAAAATTTATCTCTATATATACACACATGTAACATCCCAAAATTCTTCATTAAGTTTTCACACTTCCCTTGAACTAGTCATTTTCTTCAAAGCTTGTTATCAATTTCTCTTGAAGAAACAATGGCTATTCGTTTGCCTTTGATAATTCAAGCTAAGAAGCATATCCTCTGCCGCACGCTTTCAATCCGAAAAAAAGTGTTATCAGTTAATAATATACCAAAAGGGTATCTGGCAGTATATGTTGGAGAAGAGAAAAAGAAGAAATATGTGGTTCCAATATCATACTTGCATCAACCTGCTTTTCAACAATTGCTTGGTAAAGCTGAAGAAGAATTTGGATTTAATCATCCAATGGGTGGTCTCACCATTCCTTGCAGAGAAGATATTTTTGTTACCGTCACTTCTCAATTGGAAGTTTAATCACAGCAACAAATAAGTAATTGCAAATGCAAATGGACTATGCACGGTTAAAGATGACTAGAACTCAAGAAGCCATTCTGGTTTGAAGCATGTAGAATAACATAGGGCATGCATTACATGAAAATAATTATATAACATAACATAAGGCATGTAGAATAACATAGGATGTTGTCTTAGATAGAGTCTTACTAGGTTGAAGTTGCATTCTTCTGTTTGTTATCGACAGTAGGGCTCCCTTTGTTGCTGCTCTTTTGTTTAATTTTGTTCAGGGTTGTCACGACCCAAAAGCCATATCGTGACCGGCGCACGAACTAGATCATTCTAGCCCGACAAGCCTATTAATCAAACTTGCAAATTATAATAAATAAATAAAAATTCCAATTTGAATTTCATTTCAAAAATAATATTCACTGAAATTTCGACAGAGTTTCCTCTGTATTTTCAACATTTCCAAGATGTAAATCCTGTTTTAAAAACCCGTTCTATCAGCCAGAATCTCCAAATAACATCTTTATTTTCATACTATTTGTACAATTCAAAATAAAACATCCTAGACTTTCAAATAGCTGCAGATGCATCAATTGACACAAAAACATACATAAATAAAAGAGTCGGCCATCAAGGAGGCCTACCAATAAAATGTGACGCTGCGCTTGAAAATCTGGAAGAAAAAAAATAGAAAAAAAAAAAGAGTAAGTCACAAAGACTTAGTGAGAGACAACAACCACCACCAAGTAGAAGGGAAACACACAAGGGCACGATTAATTACTTTTCTCAAATCTAATATTAATTTACAAAGCTAGTACCCGTATAAAAATGTAATAAACTCACGATCAAGTGTCTCATGAAAATTCGAAAAAACTTGATAACTTTATCAAACCAAATAAGACTATATCAAAATCCTAATGTCGTAAAAAGGTGAATCCAAATCCACATCTTTAAAGAAAATGTCGAAATCATGCACAATGAAAAGTAATCGAAATAATCAAATCCAAATAGAATATATCAATCCAATTTTAGTGAAAATATCAAAATGGGTGAATCAAGAACTAGCTCCATCTCGTTGATAGCCCTCTCCTCCTGATGGTGGCCTTCCCATAGGGGTGGCTCCATCTAACGGATAGCTCTTTTCTCGACTGAAAACAAAAACGTTTTTAAATTATAGTAAACTCAATTTAGTGAAAACAATCAAAATGGATGAATCGAGAACTAGCTCCATCTCGTTGATAGCCCTCTCCTCCTAATGGTGGCCTTTTCATAGGGGCGGCTCCATCTAACGGATAGCTCTTTTCTCTAAACTCAAAACAAAGTGTAAAACATTTTCAATTAGGGGGGTTTACGTCTCATTGATAGCCCTCTCCTCCTAATGGTGGCCTTTCCATAGGGGCGGCTCCATTTAATGGGTAACTCTCCCTAATCGAAATCACATACTAGGTGCACCTAGGTCGTCGTCCTTATATCCGTAATTCTCAAAATATCATTCTTAAAACACAATGTTAAAACCATATTTCACAACATAATGAAACTTATCTCAATACGTATCATCAAAACTCAATAAAAAATCTACTACTTATAATCATAAGTAAATTCAAATTCAAATCCAAATCAAAATCCAAATCCAAATCGCGTACAAATTAATATCAAACCTTTCAAAAACGCATATTTCAAAACCACGTTTCACAACATATCAAAACAACTACGAAATTACATATAATCAAATTCTCCATTTCAATTTCTCTACTTTATAAATCACAAGTAAAATCCAAATCCAAATGAAGCGCATATTAATATCGAAAATTCCGAAGAACATATATCTCAAAACCTTATTTCTCCATATCTCAAAACTCATGTTATAGTATATGCAACCAAACCTCAATTTCAAATCTTTTGCTCAATAAGTCATAGATAAATCCAAAAAGAGGATAGTTAAATTTGATGACTTTGAAATTATATAACAATGACGAGAAAAATGTTCAAAGGGTGTGCTCCCCAATTTGATAAACACTTTAACATATAAAGTCAACAAAATATCGATAATAACGATAATTAAAATAAGTGATAATGATCGTCATCAACTCACAAATATGACAAGTCAACTCCGTTCCTAGCAATGCCTTTCGAAATAACCACCGGAGCAATCCTGACCGAATCTCAAGGAACACCAAAGGGAACACATTCCATGAGTGGGTATTCTTCTCTTTTCTTATAGCACTAACCATAACTCCAAAAAAAAATTCCAAAAGCACTAGTAAGTGTTGATAAGCTTTTCTTGAATGTGTAGAGTTTTGTTGCAAGTGTGGGTGTTAAGGTTGAGATTTGATTGAGGTAGAAGAATGACATGGAGGAGGATGACGGGTTGGAACAGGGACATGGAGAAAGGGAAAGTGATATGTTAAAGTAGAATAAGAAAGGAAAAATAAAATGAAGGTTCTCGGTCCTCCTCTCTAAATATATAGATATATTTTTTTTTGTACAATTATTTTATTATTTATTTATTTTAAACATGAAAAGGTGCGTTTCAAGGTTGCTCTCTGCATTTTTATCAGCCATGGGGGTCTGTCCCCGGCTCTTTTTCCAGCAGTAGCTGCTGTTTTTGTGGGTGTGTTTTGTTAGTTTCTGTTTTGTGTTTCTGTGTACTGTGATCAGTTGTAGCAGGCTTGGCGTTTGTACCTGAGTTTTAGTGTTTTGGTGCGCTACAGTACGTCTTGTGCATGTAGTTGCGAGTTCTAATAAAATTTAACCATTTAAATAAACACCAAATTACTCAAGAGAATATATTCATAAAAAAGTTGAAGAAAGCTCTTCTGGTTATCATGGATAATGTAGCAAAAACTGTGTGGGTAATTCATGGGCCCTTGTCTCACACTAGACCCCATCAAATAGAATCAAGTTAACATTACTTTTCAACTATGCAATAATCTGCTGGACCTTACTAGAACCTATCATATAGTCCCTTCAAAATTTATCAATTCTGGAATTGGTTAGCAAAGGCCCTTAAAATCTAAGAATATGGAATCATAAACAAACCATAACCAGTCGTAGGAAAGAAAGCTTATGCTGTTAGAATTAGGCTTGTGCCGTTCAACTAACTTATAAACCTCATTTAAGAATGTGTTTTTCATATCAAGCAATATTATTAACATTTCCGAAGTACAACCAAAAAAATACATTTTCATTAAACACAGAGCAGATGTTTGAGTAGCCAAATTCATTTACATTAAACAAAAAAATACATACTGTATAAACTTGTCAATCTAGTGGTAATTTCTTTTCCCATCATTACAATTTGATTAGATGCCTAGTTTACAAAAATGTCTCTAGTCTACTAAACTATGTCAGTCTCTTTCCATGTGAAATTTATAGCCCATTCAAGCGAAAAGTTATGCGTTGGAAGACATTTTCAGTGCAAGGAAGGGTGAGGCCACCTGTGGGATGATCATATCCAAACTCTTCCTCAGCTTGACTCAACAAATCTTGAAACAATGGTTGGTTCAAGTATGATACAGGGATCACAAACCGCTTTTGTTTCTCTCCAACATACACTGCAACATAGCCCTTTGGAACTTCTACAGATTTTGATGATGCTTGTCTAGCAGTTACTGATGCCCTTAGAGTAGCATGTAAACGGAAACCCATTTTTGGTTCTTGTTTGAGAAAAGAAGAACAAAGACAAAATCTCAAACGTAAGGATGCCAATGAATTGAATTGTTTGAGATGGCAAGAACAAGTGTATTTATAATTGTTGAGGTTCTCTTGAAAATAAAACCCAATTCCAAGCGAAATAATTGTTTGAAAGGGTAAAATAATAGAGAACATAGGATGAGATATCATGTGGTGTTGTCTTAAATTGTACCCCACCCTATCAAACAATCTCCAATACAAATGCAGCCTCTTATTTGGCCTTGCATTAATTGGTAGGTACTTAACAATGTTGTAAACATGCTTTAGACATGTTTTCTTCATTATCATAATGTTGATGGCTGGTAAGTGACTATAAGGCAATGGATAACAATAGATCAACATAAACCATTCTACATGTTTGTTTTATACAACTAGATTAGATTGATATGCTGGCCTCTGATCAACAAGATAGGACTTGCAACATCTGATGGTAATCCTTGAGAAAGTCCTGAGAAGACAACACCATGTGATCATTCATATGCTTTTGTCTAACCATGACTCAAATCGTATGGCCCTCCTTTACTGATCACTATAGTTGCCGACTGTTTGTTACATATCCTTTCATCTATATATATTCATGGCAGCAAGCATTTAGAACCAACACAAAATCATTCACAATCCAAAACATTTGAAATTCAGAAACTCAAGTCTTCTATATTCAAACAAGTCTTTCTTTTTTCTAAACCAATCTTCTTTTTTTCAACACATACAAAAATGGGTTTTCGTTTACCTGGTATCATCAGAAGGACATCGTCTTCAAAATTTGTGGAAGTGCCAAAGGGATATCTAGCAGTATATGTTGGAGAGGAAATGAAACGGTTTGTGATCCCTATATCATACTTGAACCAACCATCATTTCAAGAATTGTTGAACCAAGCCGAGGAACAATTTGAATATGATCATCCAATGGGTGGTCTCACTATTCCTTGTAGAGAAGACATGTTCTTAGATATCACTTCTCGTTTGAGTAGGTGTTAACCCCTATTGTAGAAGGAACTGACATAGATCATTTGACTTGAGGCAATTTGTACAGCAGACACTTAATTTTTGCTTTTCCATTTTAGTCTTCCTTTGTAAGTGAAAGATACAAGAAAAAGTATTTGAGGGAGATTTTTATCGAAAAAGATTATAACTTATTTGGGGCTTTAGGCCAATGTTCAATGAATATATGTTATAAACTTATTTGCCAAAGTTATAATACAAAGTGAAAGATTTTCTTGCATATGCTCTTCAATGTTATTTTCCTTTGCAGGGCTTCACTGCTGTACTAAAAGTACAAATTTAACTTCTAATAAACAGGGTAATATATGTTACCAAAAAATTGAGGTTATGTTATTAAATCAACTCTTAGAATATTCAATACAGAGTGTGAGTTTTTAATATGAAACAGAGTTTCCTTATTGCTCATTAATTAATCTCAACAGATATTGATATAGTTGAGTATATCATACAAGGATGGATTATGGATGGATAGAATTCAATCTCTGGTAGAATAGGTCATGTTTCCATGACGACCTTGTTTGACTGGCTCAGTGACTAGCACATATTTGATAGGAATGATTCACAGTTTTTAGACTTAAGAAAGAGTGAAGTGTGAAACTATGATTTAACAATGTTTGGATGATATACCATTAATACTTAGATAAGATATCACGTTTTTTCATGTCTAAACCGAGGTTTTGAGCTTGAACTAAGTGAATGCAACAATGTTATAAAAATTTAGAGAGAATTCTGTCGGCAATGAAGTTCTATTTGACTCGAGAGTTCAGATACTCGATTTATAAATAAAAAATGGAGATGGCAAAGTATGTGGCTGCTTATAAATTGAAATTAGTCATATTTACAGTAGAATTGTAATAAGTCATTTCAAAACTAAAGAAAAACACTTTTGTTATTAAAGAATTTGACTCTAGAAATGTAGAGTTAACAATTTAATTCAATTTGAAAGTTATTAGTATGTTTTACTAAACCATGAATTTTGTTATTTAAATTCTTATCCATTAACGTTCTTCTCTAAATATATCTTTTCGCAATATAACGATCATTAAGTCATGATAGTTAATTTTAACTTCCTTTTTTTTTTTTTTTTTGCAACAAGGGAATCAATTTTATATTTGAAATAACTGAATCTTCCATTATACCCCTCTGGTGGAGATTATAAACTGAACATTTACAATTAATTTTCATATTGATATTTAAGAGGAAGAAATAAGGTAATAGTGTTAATAAATTTCTCATTCAGATGAAGTTTATACATCCAAGTATGATCACTACAAAAGAGAAAATCTTTTGAAAGTGAGAAACTAAACTACTGCAAAAATTGGTCATATATCTATGTTAGTCTTGTGATATCCTCAAAGGGTTCACATGTATTCAATTCAAGTAAGAAGTGATTTCTAAGAAAAGATCTTCTCTGCAAGGAATAGTGATGCCGCCCATTGGATGGTCATATCCGAACTGTTCCTCAGCTTGGCTCAGCAATTCTTGGAATGAACTTTGGTTCAAGTATGATACAGGGATCACAAATCGCTTCATTTTATCTCCTACGTACACTGCTAGATATCCTTTTGGCACGTCCACAGCTTTTGAAGAAGATGCCCTTTTGATGATACTAGTTAGACGAAAACCCATTGTTGTATATGTATGTGTCGAAAATAAGATTTTGAACTTTACAAGCAAAATGACTTGTATAAGACTCAAGTTTCTAAATTTCAAATTCTTTGGGATGTGAATGATTTTGTGATGGTTTTAAATGCTTGCAACCATGAATATATATAGATGAAAGGATAAGTAACAAACCGTCGGCAGCTACAACGATCAGTAAAGGAGGGGCCACGAGACTTGAGTCATTGCCAGACAAGAGCATATAAAAGATCACATGGTTTTGTCTTCAAAGGACTTACTCAAGGGTCAACATCAGATGTTGTAGTAGATAATGCAAGTCCCACCTTGTTGAGCAGAGCAAAGCATATAATTAATCAACTTGAAAGTATAACCACAAACATGTAGAATGGTTTATATTGATCACCTTACCAGCTAGACATCAACACTATCATAATGAAGACAACATGTCTAAAGCATGTTTACACAATTATGAAATACTAGTTAATGCATGAACAAATATGAGGTTGCACTTAAAAGGGTGGGGTACAATCTTAAAACAACACCACATGCTATCTCATCTAACCCTTTAACTCTTTCAACCAATAATTTAGCTTGTAATTGGGTTTCCAGAGAACCTCAATAACTATAAATATACTAACAATTTCCTTCAGATTAAACACAACAAAATTCATTGGCATCCTCAAATATTAGTTACATCCTTCTAAAATTTGAGTTCTTTTCTCTGCTGAGTTTTTTCTTCCCTAAAACAAGTACAAAAATGGGTTTCCGTTTAAATGTTATTCGAAGGGCATCATTAAATGCCAACCAAGCAGCAACAAAACCTGTAGAAGTTCGAAAGGGCTATGTTGCAGTGTATATTGGAGAGAAACAGAAGCGGTTTGTAATCCCAATATCATACTTGAACCAACCATCGTTTCAAGACTTATTGTGTCAAGCTGAAGAAGAGTTTGAATACGATCATCCCATGGGTGGACTCACCATTCCTTGTGCTGAAGATGTCTTTCAACGCATAACTTCTCGCTTGAATGAACTATGAATCTGACACTATAGCATACTGACAGATTAGTAAAGACATTTTGTACAATAGGAATCTTTTTTAACTTGTAAAGATGACCCCTTTTCATGGGAAATAGAGAGAAAAATAGTTATCTGAATTAAAAGAAAAACATTTTTCATATTTTTTTCATGTACTTACTGTGAGCTCAGTTACTTTTTCAATTACAATTTAAGTGCTATCCGCAATACGAACATCTTGAAAAACTAGCAATCTACTTTCCTATGGAAAAAAAAAAGGTACACATATACTAACAAATTTCACAGTAGAAATAATATGAACAGTCAGTGCAGATCTAAAATTATTTTTCATAACCAAAGAAAAGTTCCAAGCATAAGTTTAGTTTGGGCAGAATTTTAATAATTTTTTTAGTTTTTTCCACAGAATCAGATTTTTATTCTTCCTTTGTATACAGTAAAGAACCATCTCAGGGAGATCAAGGAGACAGATTATATATATTATTGATCAACTTAATTAGTTCATTAATGTCTAGTGGCCTCCATTGCGCATCAACTAGCCACTCCACCGTAGAAATCTCAATTTCCAAACGCACTCTTAATTGTCTGCTTATGAAGATCGACTCTGCTTCTTTAAAAATAAAATAAAATATAAAAACCAATCACAGGTTATAGTTATTTCTTTTCAGCCTGTTGAAATAAGATAATCTGTTACTTTTATTACTCTAAATACTAGAAGTCTAACAAAACATTTCTCTGTGACAAAAAGAGAATATTTCCATGGTTAGTTAAACTGTTACAAAAATTGGTCAAGTGGTCAACTATCTACGTCAGTCGTCTCTAAGTTATCACCTATTCAACCGAGATGAGATATCTAAGAAAATCTCTTCTCCACAAGGAATAGTAAGACCATCCATTAGATGTTCATATCCAAATTCTTTCTCAGCTTGGGTCAGCAATTCTTGGAATGAAATTTGATTCAAATATGATATTGTAATCAAAAACCGCTTCATTATCTCCTACATACACGGCAAGGTATCTATTTGGCACATCCAAGCCTTTTGACTCCGTCTGATATGAAAACCCAGTCTTGTATGTCTTGAAGAAAATATTTCTCTAGAAAGTAATAGAATACAAGATTCAAGTGAATTTCAAGTGGCTTAGAATGTGAAAATTTAAACTAATAAACCAAAAACACAGGAGATGTTTGAGTAGACGAATTCATTATCATTAAACATAAAATAGTATTCTACAAAATTGTCAATCTAATTTTCATTTATTTGCTCATCTTTACAATTTGATAAGATGCCTATCTTACAAAAATGTCTATAAACTATGTCATTCTCTTTTGGTTTTAGATTCATAGCCCATTCAAGCTAGAAGTTATTTGTTGAAAAGCATCTTCTGTGCAAGGAATGGTGAGGCCACCCATGGGATGATCATATCCAAACTCTTCCTCATCTTGGCACAATACGTCTTGAAACGATGGTTGGCTCAAGTATGATATTGGGATCACAAACCGCATTTGTTTCTCTCCAACATACACTGCAACATATCCCTTTGGCACTTGTACAGATTTTGATGCGGTTTGGCTAGCAGTTAATGATGTCCTTTGAATAACATTTAAACGGAAACCCATTTCTTATGATTGTTTGAAGGAAGAACAAACTAAACAAAGCAAAAGACTCAAACTTATTAAGGATGAAACTAAAAACTTGAGAAAGCCAATGACTTGTGTTGTTTGTGAACACAAGAGGAAGTATATTTATAGTCATTGATGTTGTCTTGAAATTGAAACCCAATTCCAAGCCAAAATGATTGTTTTCAAGGGTAAAATAATAGAGAACAAAAGGATAAGATATCATGTGGTGTTGTCTTAGTATTGTGACCTCATATTTGTTCATACATTAATTGGTACTCAATAATTTTGTAAACATGCTTTCGACATGTTTCTTCATTATGATAATGTTGAAGTCCAGCAGATAAATGGCTATAAGCCAAAATTATATCATCAAACACCATTGTACATGTTTGTGGTTATACTTTCAAGTTCATTAACAATATGCTGGCCTCTGCTCAACAAGGTGGGACTTCCATTATCTATCTACCACAAAATTTGATGTTGATAATTGAGAAAGTTCTCAAAACTCTTACGACAACACCATGTGATGTTTCATATGCTCTTCTCTGAACATAACTCAAATCTTATGGCCCTCCTTCACTGAAAATTATATTTGCCGACTATTTGTCACTTATCCTTTCATCTATATATATTCATTGCTGCAAGCATTTACAACCAACACAAAATCATCAACATTCCAAAACATTTGAAATTCAAAATTATCTTCTTTTTTTTCAACGCATATAAGAATGGGTTTTCGTTTACCTGGTATCCTCAGAAGGACATCATCTTCAAAAGGCATGGACGTTCCAAAGGGATACCTAGCAGTATATGTTGGAGAGGAAATGAAACGGTTTGTGATCCCAATATCATACCTCAACCAACCATCTTTTCAAGACTTATTGAACCAAGCTGAGGAACAATTCGAATATGATCATCCAATGGGTGGTCTCACTATTCCTTGCAGAGAAGACATGTTCTTAGATATCACTTCTCGTTTGAGTAGGTGCTAACCCCTTTGGAAGAAGGATCTGACATAGATTATTTAACTTAAATTGTACAGAAGACACCTTTTTTCTTTTCCATTTCAGTCTCCTTTGTAAGTGAAAGGAACAAGAAAAAGCATTTGAGGAAGATGGTTATGGATAAAGATTATAACTTTTTTGGGGCTTTAGGCCAATGTTTAATGAATATATGTTATAAACTTGTTTGCCAAAATTATAATACAATGTTACAGATAGTTTTTGCATATGCTCTTCAAAGTTATTATCCTATGCAGTGCCTTATATTGAAAATTCATACAATATTACAGTGGATTAATTTTTTTTTTTTTGAAGATCTATATATATGGATCATTGTTACATTTATTAAGTTTAAAATTGAAAAATCATACGCAGCAAGAATTACGAATAATTTGAGCTTTTGAGGCAAAGTGATAGAATTCAAAATTATTGAACAAAGATATGTTTATATATTGATATATTGATATAATTGTTTAAATCACCTGAGGATGGATCATGGACAGAAAAGAATTCAATCTTTGGTAGCACTGAGTCATTTTTCAGCGACGGCCTTGTTGAATGGCTCAGTTAATAGCACATATTATATAGGGATGTTCTGCCGTTTTTAGAAATAGGAAAAAGTAAAGTGCGAGACTGTAATTTAGGAGTGCTTGGATGACATACCATGAGTACTTAGATAAGGTGTCAAAATTTTCCTCCCGTCTAAATAGAGGTTTCGGCTTCAAACTATGTGAATGAAATAATGTTAAATTTTTTTGGAAGAGTTTTGTTGTCTATGTTGTTTTATTAGACTTGAAAGTTGAGATACTCGAATTATATAAAATAGAAATTAGAAGAAAAAAAAAAGTAGGAGATTGTAAAATATTTGGCTATTCCTATGTTATTATGGTTAATAAATAAATAAAGGAATTGTTATTATGTTTGAAGATACCATGTTTTTGTAATCTAAATTCTAGTCCTGTAATTATATGCTTCTTGCAGGTTTTTTTTTTTTTTGTTTTTTTGCAATAAATACTTAATTTATGATCGTTAAATCATGTAGTTACTTTTAACTTTCCATTTTTCTGCAATAGGGGATTGATTTTATAATTGAAAAACTGAATCTTCCATTATATTGTCTAGAGATTCTAAACTGAACAATTAGCAAATAGTAGATGCTTCGATTTTCAGATTTATATTTAAGGAGAAATATGGATAAACACAGTAATGATGTTGATAAATTTCTCATTGAGATGAACATTTTTACAACCAGGTATGATATAACAACAAAAGATTAGTCTTCTGAAGATGAGAAACTAAACTGCTACAAAATTGGGTCAAATATCTACGTCGGTCCTATGATATCTTCAAAGTGCTAATTCAATTTAAGTGAGAGGTGATATCTAAGAAAATGTCTTCTCTGCAAGGAATAGTTAGACCACCCATTGGATGATCATATTCAAATTGTTCTTCAGCTTGGCTCAACAATTCTTGGAATGATGTTTGCTTCAAATATGATATAGGGATCACAAACCGCTTCATTTTCTCTCCTACATACACTGCTAGATAGCCTTTTGGCACGTCCACACCTTTTGAGGATGATGCCCTTGATCTGATGATACTAGGTAAACGAAAACCCATTGTTCTATGTATGTGTTGAAAAGAAAGACTGGTTTGTTAATAGAAGGCTCAACTTTTCTGAATTTCAAAGGCTTTTGGTTGTGGATGATTTTGTGTTGGTGCTTAATGCTCGTATATATAGACGATAAGAGGATATGTAACAAACAGTCGGCAACTTGAAGGACAGCCATGAGATGCATGGGAGTCATGAAAATCATGGGAGACAATCCATAAGAAAGATCACATGGTGTTGTTTTGGAGGACTTACACATTGGTCCATATCAAATTAATTTCATGGTAGATAATGCACCACCTTGAACAAAGGCTAGCATATTAATACTTGAAATAATGCAGATTAGTCTATACGTTCGTTAGGTCGATACTAGCTGGACATCAGTATTTTGACAATGAAGAAAACATGTCTGAAACATGTTTACGCAATTATGAAGTGATAGTTAATGGATAAAAAATATGAGGTTGAACTTGAAAGGGTAGGGTACGATCTTTAGATAACACCACATGCTATATCATATCACCCTTTAACTCTTAAACAATAATATAGCTTGGAGTTAAGTTTGCAAAGAATCTCAGTTGAAGTAGATAAAATAGTCACAAGGAAGGGGGGGTTTGAATTGTGACCCTTTAAAAATTATCCTGAAATTTAAAAACAATTCTCAAGTAGTTTACTTGGAAGTGTTAAGTTAATATTCTGAGTTCAGAACGTTCTAAAGTTCATACACAAAAAACTGTTTAATAAAGTAAATGTGCAAGTGTGTGTTGTGTATACTGTAATTAAAGAGTATAGAGAAGAGAGAAAGAACACACAGAGATTTATAGTGGTTCACCTAATATGGGCTAGTCCACTCCTCACAACCTTGTGAGATTTTCCACTATGATGCTTGAGATAACCTCTCAAATCCTGCACCTTACAATCTTTGTTCACCTGAACAATTACAACTCTGTATTCTCTAAGC
>Ga0315913_1005852_pt1 | contig 14907 bp, 9 predicted proteins | sample MpolsnodulesMG_FD_207736 | JGI IMG/M metagenome (GOLD analysis project Ga0315913, IMG submission 207736) | Medicago polymorpha root nodule microbial communities from Los Angeles, California, United States - small nodules | ecosystem: Host-associated > Plants > Roots > Nodule | place: USA... | reverse complement strand
AGACCTCATGGTTTTTCCATATATTACCTGTTATAGCTTCCCGTTCTCTTGTATCATCCATACCTTCGTAAAAAAGACATGATTTTCTGTACCACGGTTTTATGTTGAACTGGCTTGATAATGACTTCACATAATAGAAAAGATTAAAGATTGTGCTGATAAGGGGATGGAGATACCTCCTGGAAGGATAATTTAATTAGTTAGAAGTATGTTTTGGATCCAGTGCTTAGTTAGATGCACTCTCATTGGTAGGGCTTTGGTGAATGATATTATGATTCTTTGCACTAATTCATCTATTTGAGTAGTTTTTTCTATATCCCATTATAGAAACAGTTTTGTAGTTAACAAGTTTATGCAGTGATTATTTTGTCATGTAATATGCTCATGGACTTGATTGTCAATATACATTCAGCTCTCATTTACTGTTTGAATAAAAAAATATTATAATGGTTGTTGTTGTTTACTTTATGTGTACGCAAATTTGAAGCCTCAAATCATTTCCTGTTGTTTTCTTGGAACCTTTTTGAAGAAGTTTTTGCGTATGCTGTTTCAGTTTTGAAATGGAATTATTTATTCCTTTTATGTACCATTAAAAACCCATTTTGGTCCCTCACAATTTTCTCGCGGCCCTATTTAGTCCTTGACATTTTTATACAGACGACAAATTAGTCCCTGACTCATTATAAAAGAGGGACTAATGTAAAAGTTAACATTGGATGATAAAATTAATTTCAAGTGATCTTTCATTTGATAAAACTATTGTGAAATTCAATCTATTTATTGCTTAGATAAACGCAAAAACTTATTATTCCTTGACTTCATAGTTGCAATCATTACCTATGAACTGTGTTAAAATGGATACTTTTGTTGGTGATACAGTAGAGTTTCTATCTTGCCCTGTCTTAGTTAGTTTGTTCATAGCTTTTGTAATTCTTTGGCAGATTGGCAACTGTGTGGGTGCAGCTAATCACTACAGCTTTGTTTGCTTCCTCATTTCAGCAGTGCTGAGCACAATCTATGTCTCTATAATGTCTGTAGATGCTAGCATGCATATTTGGCCACCATTGTCATACTCCCTCGGACGCTTAAAGGGTATGACTGGCCGGGATCTAGCATGGAGACTTATGAATGAACTTCTAATTGCCTTCTTGAGATCTACGCTGTTTCTATCGTCTAGAGGACTTCTTCTTGCCTATCTTTTTATCGCGAGTGTTTCATTGCAAATAGGATTGAGTGTTCTTTTATGGCAGCAGCTCTCTTTTATATATCAAGGGAAAACTTATCTGAGTAACTTAAGTTCACATGCAGACAATGAAGAAGAAAAGAAAGATTGCCAAAATCTTGTTAGATTTTTCGGTTTTCAACATCCTGTATCAAGATTTTTCTCAAACTTCCGTGTTACTCAGAAGAGGCACGATACATAAAATGAAACTGTTAGGTTTTGTAGTCAACGGTTTCTGACTCTCCGTGATATGTGTATCAAAGTGTTTGTGTCTTTTATATAGGTAAGCCAAAAAATTTGAGAGAAGACCACCACAGAATATATATACTTTTTTAGCATAAATTCACTTGTTTACAAGAGGCGTTTGTTAGAAGTGTTCGTCTGCATTATGTTGGATGATGAATTAGCCTCTTATGAGACTTTTAGGTTTGTTTGTTTTAGGTGAAATATAAGAGAGAGAAGATAGAGAGAAATACCATTACATGTCATTATGTGCACTATGATATATTAGAAAAGTGTAGAATTTTCAATCAAATTACTTTTCCTGTGATAACAACTGTACATGATAAACAGATACCTTGTTATTTTCTTAAATCTATTAATTAATCTTGACCAACTCTGATTTTCATTCTCTTCCTAAGTTGCTTTGACTGAAAATATTTACCGGAAAAGAGATATAAATTATAGGGTTGGACACTTACCATTTTCTCTTCATTTCATCTTCACCTAGCTTCTTCTCTTCACTTTAGAACCACATTCCATTCTCTTTTGAGTCTTCAGTTCAGACATTGTATCTTACTAGAAACCAGTAAGAAGGTTTAGGACATATTGTTATTTATTTTCAACACTTGAATTTTCAGACTTGTCTCGAGTTTTGGAGCTAATATGGAGCATGTAAAGTAGTTGTTTTGTCACATTTTTCCTTTGGATTTTGAGTTCATTTGCATATTTTATCATAGAGTACATTGTTGTTAAGTTTGGTCCTTAATCTTGTTATTTCATTGATGTTGGTTGTTATGGTTAGTTCGTCGATTTTGCATAAAACACAAATAACTTACGAAATAAATGTCATTAAGCATAACTAAGTTAGTAGCTGCAATGACAATATTAAGCATAACTTTGAACTCAAGACTCTCCACTTTTTCATATTTAAAATGTATGAGCCCCAACAACTAGGCTAGTTGACAAAAAAACTAATGAAATAACTTATCAGCGCAAAAAATGAACTTTGTATGCAATTTTTTAAGAGAATTTATTTTCCCTACCCTCTTCACTTGCCATGCGCCATCTGATTTGATGAAAATACCCCTGAACGAATTTTATAATCCGAACGCTTTTTTCATGATTTTTGGATTGTATAATCCGAATCCTCTAAAAAGTCCTAAAACAATGGAAAGTTGCCTTGATTCATCCAAATATTGTTTTGACACGATTTGGAAAATAAAATTTGATAAAGTTCTTGTCATAAAAAGAAAAGCAAAACTATTTGTCAAAAAAATAAAAGCGAAGAGTAGGATTTTTAAGACCTAGATCAAATTCAAATCAACATTTGAAAAAGGAGGAATCCAATTCCACAAAATAAAACCAGGATATAAATCCCTTTACAAATTATATGAGAACAAACCGCTTGAAGCTAGTAGAATCACTTGAATATATGAGAACAACCCGCTTGAAGCCCCAAGACAAAAATAGTTATTCCAACAATTCTTCAAACGGTAAGGAATTATATCAAGATTCTTAAAAGCATGAACGATGCTAGTAGAATCACTCTCCAACCAAAGCTATACCCCCAAGGATCTTTTCTAGTTGTACCCCTAGAAAAAAATTCAGACTTCAAACCGTTACGTAAATATAACTCAAATGGTAAAATATTATAGGGACATTTGATTTGTTGGGGCCCAAACTTAAACACATATAAATTTGTTTTTCTGGCATTAAGCATGTGTGAATTTCATAGCTAAACTCTTTTGAAAAAAAATTTAGACTTAAAATTCTTCCATATTTTAATGTACACTATACGTCATTCATATATCCATTAGTACAAACAACCATCACAATACTAAGTTATCTTAAATGGATATAAAAACATGAAAACTCAATTTTCTAAGTACATGATGAATTCTTCCACTATATTTCTTATAGAAAAGCTTATCTTCCTTTCTAAACATGAAATTATGATTCAAATTAAACTATGGAGAATGCTAACTAGTGGCCCGGAGGCATTGGTTAAGTAATCAAAACAAGTAGGTTTTCATAAAAAAAAAAAGCAGTGTACATTCTTTAAGAAGTTAGATTAAGTTTATTGTAAGAAAAAGAAGACATTAAATTAAGTATGTAACATCCCAACGCATTATGAATCGTCTCTTGGTCTATGTTGTATGCCTACATTTTGATCTAGAAATTTCAAATGTCATGCATCCGGGGAGAGTAGTAAGCACACTTGGTGGTTTTACCAACAAATGTTCTATAAACAATAGACTCTTGGTTTTTAATGGCAGTTGAGATTACATATTGCGGTAAATTTTGAAAAAAAAGAAGACCAATGTGGTTGAAATTTTTGATGCAATGCGGCAATGCCAATACTGGGACTTCACAGTTTGCAATATTACAATTACATATATTATGGACCACACATTAAAACCATATGACTCAAGAAATTCCACATTAATTTAGAAATTGAACCCAAATCTCATAGCATAATAAAAGAACAAGTCAAGATTTAAGAGTCATATCTCTTAACTATCTTTTCACCAATAACTAAAAAAACAAAAACTCGAAGCATGCAATTGATCCAATTGTACCGAACAAACATATCTAAGTAAAGATATGGTAATTAAATTAGAAGAAAAAAAGTCACAACAATTTCCAAAGTAACACAATGAAGCTTTTTCCTATCTCGGTTTTCCTTAGCATGACCTGGAGGATCCTGTTATATACATAATAAATTAGAGAAACCGCACAAGACTAGAAACTAATTTCTAACGGTACTTGTTGCTTTACAATGCAACATATATAACATAAACACTCCGACTAGATATTGCAACTTGATTCATATCCTAATAATTTATAATAGTAGTTTCAAAATCATATTATTGTAATTATTATACGAGGATATCAATTAGGATTTTAAAATCAATAATAATAATAATAATAATCTATACTATTTATAAAGAAAAAAGTCTCTTTTGGGGAGATTTTGAGCTGATTTTTTTTTTTTCAATTATATCCTTAAACAAATTTTCGTATAATAATGTTATATTGTTGATGTTATTACAAAAGATAAATTTTTTTTGTTATATTATTGTTGTCATTGAAAAAAGATAAAAATTTGTTGAATTTGCTACATTTGAAAGTCACAAATATCTATATTTTTTTTACTAAAGATATCTATACTTATAATTTTAATATATATATAAAAAATTATGAGTATAAAATATCGTTGATAATCTACACGCGTTAGCACAATAAAAAGAGCGAAAAGACGGGCACTTAAGTGCCCGTATTTCCGCTTGTAGTAATAATAATAATAATAATAATAATAATAATAATATAACAACACATTTAGTTATGTCTTTTCTAATGGAAATTTAGTTATATCCTAATAATACTCTAAGTTATAAATAAGGGTCATACCTTCGGCCGAAGATGGAAGAAACACCCTTACTAGGCCCCTTGGAGTAGCCTTTTTTCCACACGTAGGACATACATGTCGAGCCTTCATTGCAACTTTGATACATATTTTGCAAAAAATATGGCCACATCTTGTTGTCATTTCCTCCATGAAAGGACCCATACATAGTGGGCACTTTAAGTGACACACTTTTGGAGGTTCAGGTGCCTGAATCTCATACTCAGGGGTTTCCTCCTGAATTTCAAGTGTCTTTGTGGCATTTTTAACCTGCATGAAAATATTCAAGTTAAAAATATAAACTCCAACAAACATTTACAATAAAGGTAAGTTCTTTATATATTTGATTAGGTAGTTAAGACATGTATCAATATAACTGATAAAATACACATTTTAATATAGGTCACTCCCACCATCCTATTATTATTAATTGTTTTGATGTTTAAGGATTTCACACAAGAATTAATAATTACATTAATGTTTTTTATTTTGTAAAAAATCATGTAATTTCTCAAATATATCATTTATCTCTCACATTGGATTTTGTTTCACTTATTTCACGATAACTACTACTACTCAATGTATTGAATGGTCAAACATGTAATGAGAAAAAACAAAATTTCATACTTTTATTAATTTCATGAAATGATAAACAAAATGATACAAATTATTTTGCAAAAACAACATTTTAATTGAAATACCAAATGCATTCAATCTCACGCACAAGGAGAGAGAGAAATTATTACCACCTCATTTTCTTTCAAATTTATATAAATATCTTCTATTGGTTCGATCAGTGGACAGTCGTGCATGACATGAGTTAGAATGGCTTGAACTTCTGCAATAATCATGAATCAGATATTTGTTAAAGGAAAATAATATTAATGGGCATATAAAAACATAGAACATAATTTATTATATGTATGTTTGCTGTTAAGAAAAATTATTGATCATAACAATCATATACAAATTCAATAAACAAGAATTACAAAAAATTCCCATCCATATTACAACAATCTGGGACACAAGTTCTTTCACTATATGATTTTAGAAACACTATAGCAAAAAATGGTATTTGTTTCTATAATTTTGATATGTCAAATTTAAACAAGGATAGATAATAGATGAGTTAAGGATTGAATGAAACTTACTAAGCAATTATTATTATTATTATTATTATTATTATTATTATTATTATTATTAGCGGAAGGACGAACATTAACATGCTCGTCTATCCGTATATGTAATGCGCTTAATCATATATAAAAAAATATATCAATATTGACATATATTATGATCAAAGTTTTTTCCTTCCATATATCAATAATGATGATTTATCCAATTTGATAAAGTTGAAAAAGATTCTCAATGTTTTATGCAATTGTCATGGTAGTAGATGATAGATGTTCTCGATGTCATGGTTTGACTAAGAAATACATGAGAAAAATTATCTTAGTTATAATTTGTGGGATGCTTTTAGGATGATTGTTGAGATGGTAAGAAAATAAATAAATACGAGTATATGTTGGATTAACTTAATTGTGATGCGACTGTTGGAGTTTATTTGGATATTTTGTTGCTGCTTCATCTATTTTTAGTTTGGTTTGGTATGGTTCATTTTGATTCATATTGGTTCACTAATTTGATTTGGTTTAGTTTTGTTTGGTTTAGTTTGGTTGAATTTGATTTAGTTTAGCTTAGTTTAGTTTGATTTGGTTGTTTGGTGAGTCAAGATAGTGCTCAAAATTTGTATGTTTGATAGGTGAGTCAAGATGGTGCTCACATTTTGTTTGTGAAGCACCATATTATGTCGTTTCTTTTGGTTGTTTGGTGAGTCAAGATAGTGGTCACTATTTAATTTTTCATTTGTCTGGTGAATCAAGATAGGTCTCACAATTTGTTTGTGAAGCATCTTGTTACGTGTTTCTTTTGGATAGTTTGACGAATTAAGGTAATATTCATAATTTGTTTGTGAAGTGTTCTCATTGAATACATATTTGGATCTTTTGGTTGCTTCTCCTTTATTGACTCGTTTGTTTGATCTGGATTTCGTTTGATATGGTTTCATTACTTTGATTGCTGCTTCTTTGGTTGCTCATCTCCGTTGGCTTTGCTATTAGTTTATTTTCAGGGTTAATTTTGTAACAAGCAAAAACCTTTGTAAAATTTAGCTTGATGGGTAGTATTTTGAGTTTATATTATTGAGTATGTTTTTCTTTTGATATTAACTCTCGATGTTTCCCGTTATTGCATCATGAATTTGACGAGAGGTGTTAGATAATAAGTTATTGGACGCAATCCCTTAAGATTTCTAAGGTAGTGGTATAGTCCATTAAGTTTTACTATATATATTTGCTTGTAATATTTATTATGTTATTTCATTGTAATATACTAATATTATTGAAATCCTAACCGTTTTCGTTGTTATTCTCTTTGAACCCTATATTGTTAACAAGTTGGCATGATATATTATACCTCAGCGCAATACACGAGAAAAAGTTTGAAATGGTGAACAGTAGGGTTTTTTTTTTTAAATTCTTTTTTTATAAGGTTGTTTTTGGAATTGAATTTGGTTGATTTTTTTTTTTTGTTGAGTATGAATTTTACAAGGTTCTAGCTAAGTCAATATTTGAGTCACACATATTGGATTCTATGCTCACAAGATTTGTTGGATGAAAGAAAGTCAGTTTCTTTATAGGCCTTGCTTGTGGGAAATTTCTAATCATCATTATTCTATAATGGTTAGATATAGTTCTCTAAAGTGGTGGCGAGTAAAAAGATTGTCCACACCAACTACTCGCCACCACTTTAGAGAACTATATCTAACCATTATAGAATAATGATGATTAGAAATTTGCTTGTGGATTGAAGAGTAAATTGCTTGTGGATTGAAGAGTAAATTGCTTGTGGAGGATATCAATGAGGCCAATCATAAAAGTGATTCTTTGGTTTATCTCTTGTAAATCAAAGAGAATAGCTAACAACCAAAATACAACTTCTCATATTTTTGAGTTATTGAAGAATAAGAAGTTTCCAACACTTCAAATCTTGGGAAAGGTTAATAACCGAAGAAAATAGTTTATATTGAGAAAGGTGGCCTTTATCATTTATGCGCAAAAGTTACCATTTACGCGCAATTTTTTTTTATGAAGTAGTGATTACAAACAAATTAGTAGACCTAGTTGAAAATCAACGGGTAAGGAATGTCTTCTTTTAAGATGATTTTGAGTAGGCATACTGCTTGGAGAATAGAGGGTTTTTGGTAGAGGATTTGGGCTTATTAATTATGGGAGGAACGTCTCTTCATGAATTCAATAAATTTAGAGTTTCTAATACTAATTTAGTAGTCTTTCAATTTCAATTTGATGGAAACATAATTTGTTGGTCTGATAGTGTTGTCTTGAAACTTTAATGGTTGCTATTCTCAAGGTCTCTAGTTCAATTCTCCACTAATAACAATATTAGTGGACTAAGTTGGCTCCTTAAAAAAAAATTCTTTGGTTGTTTAAGTTGAGTTATGTGCTTCGAGTGAGTTTTGAAAATGTATGATATTGACGGTCAATATGGCTCTCTCATATATTCTTAGATTTAGATGTGGATTTCAATTGAGATAAGATATGGTCGTTGCAATTCAAACTTCTTGGTCCACTTTTTTATGTGAATTCTTGAAAAGATCTATTTTGCAACTAATGCGAGGTATTCAAATGTGACATATGCACACATAGTGGTGATGGTTTGATGGCGAAGCCTTCATATTTATTTTTTTATTTTTTATATCAGTCTCTTCAAAAAGTAGAGGTGGTATCTTTTGATTGAAAAAAAGTTATTGTGAAATAATGTGTTGGTTTCCAAATATGAGAGTGTGTGGATCTTTCTACAAATCTAGGTAGAATTAATGAAATCTTTCTTTTCCACGTCGATTTGATGAAAGCATATATTTAGGCTTCGAGCGGGATTGGTTTGTGGGGTGAATGAATAATAATATGAAAATGTTATTTTACTTCCTTTTACTATAAAGTGTGAATGAGATCTACACTATTCAAGAAAGTCATCCTTCGATGTTTTGATATCTTATTTCACGTTAATTGTTGGGTTGCAAAATTTGAATTTGGGTTGGATTGTTTCGAAGTAGAACTTTTTATGGTGGAAAAGTTTCTTTAAGAGTTTTAGACTGTATGCATGTACTACTCCCCAATCATTTGAGGCATACAAATGATATTTGGAGGAAAATATTGAATGCATGTTATCTATTTTATGAGTTTATTGTTTCTTATATAAAATTATTCCTCTATTGGGGTTTTAAAACCCTAAAAGTAAGCATCGAGACCTGTTTATATTTGAAACTATTTTTTCTTCTTCAGAATAGGCTCCCTTCTTGATTAACCTTGGTTTAAAGAAATAGTTTAAGGGGACATTAATGTTTTGTTGTGTGTGATGTCCTTGAAAGACTCAAAACTAAACTTCACCTATCTTCTATATGTGATTTCTCTTTCACTAACTTCTATATGTACAATGTGTGGATGGTTAGAGATTCTTATAAGTGTTCTTGGTGATGTCTTTCAATTTCTTTTTAAGGTATTCATGCCTTTTAAATTTAGGACAAGGGGTGGAATTTTGCCTTGATTTGACATTCAATCTTGACCTTTGTTTTCTATTCATTTGTGCAGGTGAGTTTTTAGATAAGGAAGTTAAAGAATTTGCCTTGATGTGCATTTATGTTATGACCATTTGGGATTGAGGAAGGCTTGTATTTTTTTGCTAAATTTACTTAGGATGTCTTAGACTTCTTGGATCTCATCAAGTATTCTAAATGACAATGAGTTTTTGCAAGAGTGAAGCGTAATTATTGTCTTTATGATGAATGTTATGGTAAATCTATTTTAAGAGTGAAGCTATCATTACTTTCTTTTGTTAAGGTTGAGAGAGATATTATTTATATTTCTTGATTTGCTTTTAACTGGTTTGGAGTTTAATGATTTCAATATATAAAGTTGAATATAATCATCAACTCAATGTGATGATACGATCAAATTCTCAAGGATTGCTCAATTCCATAAACCTAACCATTCATAATTTCTACTTAAGGTTAAAAAAAAACAAGAATATAATGATATTTAAGAGGTGTTAACTATCTGGTACAATTTGACTTCGTAACTTGGTTAAATTCCACCTAAGATAGTTGTTTAAATCCCACCTAAGAAAGTTGTTAAATAGTTATTATTGCTACAATTACTAATGATAATTGAATTTGATTTACGAATTGGAAATTTGGTTGGACTCTCTCTCACCTCTCGCTTCCTAACATCAATTGTTGCCTCTGTCCTCCTTCCTAATACCATCCACACCCTCGCTACTGTCTTCCTTCCTCCCACCATCCAAACCCTCACTTACAAGACGTACCTCCCTTTAGAGATGTAAATAAACCGCCGAGATTGGATAGATGAATTTAGATCACCTCACCAATGGTTCATATTTATTTTTCTCTTCGTCATCACCTACCCTTCTATGGCGGTGGTTGTTCTCTAAGACCCTCTCCCTTTTCGTTGGTCCAAGCCCCAACCCATTCTCCCAACCTCTTGGTGTCATCTTCCTCATGATTGTTGCCGTTCTAGAAGGTGTGAAAAGGGTTGGGTATGCAGTGATGCAATCAAATCTTTTTGGATATTGATGGTTAGTGGTGGTTCTGCGATCTCTCTTCTGATACTCGGTAATGCCTCATCCGTGTAGGAAAGTGGGGTGACTTGTATCAGTGCTACTAATTATGCGTGCTCCTATCCCAAAATTCTATGATTATTTATAAGATATGTTGAGTTATGCAGGTTTCCAGGGATAAGGCTTCGTGTTGATGTTGTTTGAATATACGTCTCAGGCCATGCAACTTCTTTAATATCCTTGTTGTTCGTATGAATGGAAATGGACTGAATGGGCTCGAAAAAGTCTGTATTGCTTGTTGTCGTCGCTGCAAGAGTTTTTGGTTTTGTCATTTTATGTGTAGACGTCTATGATTAGTGCTTGTTAGGATAAACTGGAGGTTGGAAAATCTTGTGTGGTTTAAAATGTTTGTAATGTCCATTTGGGTTGGCCTACATTTATGTGTGGAGTTACTAGGTTAGGTCTCATCCCCCCCCCAAAAAAAATGAGTTCAATATATAAAGTTGAATGTAAATCATCTAATCAATGTGATGAAATTGTCAAATTCTCAAATCGTCTTGTTTATATTAAAAACCGTAGGGAGTAAGATATTACCCATATTTGCGGCATCTCTAGCCCTCTGACGAGTTCTCCTTGCATTTGCCACCGCCTAAGATGAAGAAATATAAAATCACAAAAAATATTTCATTTGGTAAACGATTTGTAGAAGAAGTAGTAATGCTAAAATAATTATTAATTAATAATAAATTAATGAGAATTTTTATTTGATCGTTTATATAGAAATTGCGCGTGTGACAATATTAATATAAAAGAACAAGTAAGAAAAAAAATGAAAGGATGCAAACCTTAGCAAAATCCCTAGGTGAAGATTCAATGACATCATCATCATTTTCTTCTAAATCAATCAAGGGATGAAGTGGTTGAGAGGATCCCTCTCCAAATGATGTCTCCCTAGGAGGAAAAGTCTCATTTCGTCCAAGAATATTCTTCAAAAATTGAGAATTCATATTTCTGTAGTTAAATCCTAAAAATTGAAGAGCACCAAGTAGGTCAATTATGATTCAATCAATGAAATGATAAATAAAAAAAATTGAGAGTGATTGAGAAGAGAACAACAAGGTGAGAAAACATATAGTAAAGTGCGATTTGAGAGAGAAATTGAGGTGAACAAGAGAGTTCTGGACTCTAAAGAGATATAGGAAAAAACATCCAGTATATTGATTGTGAGAAATGTATAGAGAAGGAGATATAGGGAAAAAAATATTGTGGACACTAAAGTTAACAAAGAAACTAATAGATGTTTAGGGTTAATAGGTCTTTACCTCCTGTAATATAGGTCATTTCCGGTTTTCCCCCCTGTAAAATTATTTTTTTGATTTACCCCCTGTAAAATATTTTTGTTTTGATTTACCCCCTAATAGGCCAAACAAAAACCAATATTTTTTTTGGGTTAATAGGTCTTTATCCCCCTGTAATATAGGTCATTTTCGGTTTTCCCCCCTGTAAATTTTTTTTTTTATTTACCCTCCTGTAAAATATTTTTGTTTTGATTTACCTCCTTAATAGGCCAAACAAAAACGGAAAATTCTTGAAAAAATAAAATAAAATTGGTTTTTGTTTGGCCTATTAGGGGGTAAATCAAAACAAAAATATTTTACAGGGGGTAAATTAAAAAAAATATTTTACAGGGGGAAAACCAGAAATGACCTATATTACAGGGGGTAAAGATCTATTAACCCTTTTTTTTTTGGCCTATTAAGGGGGTAAATCGAAACAAAAATATTTTACAGGGGGTAAATCAAAAAAATAATTTTACAAGGGGGAAAACCGGAAATGACCTATATTACAGAGGGGTAAAGACCTATTAACCCTATTTTTAATTAAAAGTTGTTTTGTTGCTTTATTATTATTATTATTATTATGGAAATAGTTATTAATTTTAATTATTTATCATTCTTCCATATATCTAAAGTCAAATAAACTCATGTTTATTATTTTTATAATATTATTTACATTAAAGACTTATTTGCTTTTTTGACAAAAGGAAAATATTTATTATTTTGTTTTTTATTTTTTTTAGAAAAAGAAAAGTCTAGAAGCATTATTATTTTTTTTTAATATTTTTATAATTTTATTTACATAAAGACTTATTTGCTATTGAAGGTAAAGGAAAATATTTGCTTTTCTGACGAAAGGAAAATATTTATTCTTTTCTGTGTTTTTTTTTTTAGAAAAAAGAAAAGTCTAGTATCATTATTATTTTTTAATATTTTTTGGTTAAGTGATCTAGTGGTTATAAATTTATATTTTTTAAGATGAATAAGTGGAGTGTCCGAGGTTCGAACCCCGACCCCTGTAATTATTATTATTATTTTCTCTCTCAAAAAAAAAAAAGAATCATTATTATTTAATACCCACATTGTTAAGATTTCCTTAAATAAAATTATTGTGTACTTTTTTTTTTGTTTTTTTGTAGTGGCCGAGGTTTGAACCCCGAACTTGCGTATATTATGCATTGTCCATACCAACTGAGCTAAGCTCACAAGGACAATTATTGTGTACTTTGAGACAAATTTAAATGTTAGTATCTTTTCATAAAATTTGTTATCTTTGTTTTGGTGTGATTGGTTTAAGCCTTCCACCCTTGTTTTATTTATTTATTAATGTTACATTTAGAATTAAAATTATATTTCGATCTAAATACTTATATTCCTGAATTAAGTTTAGAGCAACTGCAATAGTCGTCATTCGTGGAAATAATACAACTTATGAAAACTATCATATGAAAGTGATTCAAATATAACGAAGAAACTTGCAGATGAAGTTTCTTGGAAGTCAGATGACACATGACACTCATGCTATATATATATAAAAGGTTAAACAATGCATAATATATGCAAGGTTTGGGGTTCAAATCCCAGCCACCACCCAAAAAAGGTTAAACAAAAAGAAACAACAAAAGGATTACTAACCCTTAACAACTTTCTAAAAATTGTAGCACAAGGAGTACTAAGGCTTTTGATACTATAGATTGGACCTTCATAATGCATGTTATAAAGTGCTTTGGGTTCAATTCTTGTTTCTATAACTTGATTGAGACTATCTATTACTCTTGGAAGGAAGGATAAGACGAATGTTTGCTTCCAGAGGGAGTTTTGTTCCTAGTCATTGTCTGTATACAAATGACAGTCTTAGCTTTGATAAAGGTAGTCTTTTTAATGTCAGAAATATTATGAAATTGTTTGAAGATGATGGAGAATACTCATGGAAGTTAATAAATGGCAGTAAAATCAAACTTGAAGGTTAGAAAATGAAAATGTTAACTATCATGGGAAGGAATCAACTAGTCAATGATGTCATCAGCAGCATGCTAGTTTACTTATTCCATGTCTATTGTTGGCCCAGTAACTTGGTAATATTGATCAATGATAGATCTGTACAGTGATATGCATCAAACCCACCACATAACTTCATGTATTTGGCATGGAATAAGTGATGGTACTTGAGTTATCATCTTCATGGTTCTTGCTAGTTCTTCCAAAGACATGTTATTTCTTTCAACAACACTATTTTGTTGTGGTGTTCTATGTTCCAAGGAGTTATGTGAAATTCTTTGTTCATCACAAAATTCTTCAAAAGATACATTGTGAAATTCTCCACCACGATCATTTCGAATTGAAGTAACCTTCAAGGATTTATCATTTTGAACTAATTTTGCATACTTCTGATAAGTGTCAAAAAGGAGTTAAATAGACTGTATATTTCAGGCACTTTGATTACTTGGTTTGCAAGTTATCTTACGAAAAGCTCACAAATACTGAAGAATCATTCAATTATGCTTTTCACATCTAATGCCAACTCTTTGTAGAAAAATGCACGCCTAGACACTTAAGAAGCAAGGAAAACATGAAGAAATGCAAAGGTCAAAGTTGAAGGTCAAAGTTGCTCGCCTCCCAAGTTCTCCAACTCGCCATGGCGAGTAGAAAAAGCAAGAAATAGGCAGAAGCACATGTTTACTCGCCATGGCGAGCATATTCACTCGGGAGGCGAGTGAAGGCGGTTTAACCCCTCAGGCTGACGTGGCAGAAAACCACTGGGGAAGAAAGCTCAACTCGCCATGGCGAGCAAACCTACTCGCGAGGCGAGTTGAGACAGGACAGGCAATATAAAAGGCCATTGGTTCATTTCAAAGGGGGATGATCATAGAATATCATAGCAGAACATCAGGTCCCATCTTAGGCCGCCAGAGGAAGAGAGAAAACAAGGGAAAACACAGAGAGAACTTCAGGAGCAAGGAGCACAAGAATTGAAGGAAGACACAAGATCAGTGAGACATCATGGCTTGGATCCATTCCATCTCTTCTTCTCTCCTTGTAAGGTTACCATGACAATGAGTAACTAAACT
>Ga0315913_1005847_pt1 | contig 14915 bp, 11 predicted proteins | sample MpolsnodulesMG_FD_207736 | JGI IMG/M metagenome (GOLD analysis project Ga0315913, IMG submission 207736) | Medicago polymorpha root nodule microbial communities from Los Angeles, California, United States - small nodules | ecosystem: Host-associated > Plants > Roots > Nodule | place: USA... | reverse complement strand
ACATGAATAAAATAATTCAATTAAATAAACTCTATATTTAATAAAATAAATAAAAACAACTAGGGCGTTACATCTTGCGAGAACTCTTGTTTTAACAAAATGCAGCCAATACAAGTCTAATAACCTAACACTGTCGTTTTGGTATTTTATGGGTATAATTTTCCACTTATACCCTTTCTCTTATCTTTTTAAATAAAACTAATTAATGCTATTTATTTGGAAAACTAAATTTTGTTATTTTTAAACAAAGTATATTTTTTAGAGTAAATTACACTCACCTCCCCTCAAAGATGCTTGAATTACACTCCCCTCTTATGTTAAAATATACACTCCCCTTCCTTGAAAAGTAAAATTTATACTCTTCTCCCTTATAAGATGCTTGAATTACAACGCCCTCCCTTAATAATTAAATATGCATTACAGTTTGATCTATTTTAACGTAAATAAATATTTTTATGATATATATTAATTTTAAACCACCATTTAAGAAAAATTAATTCATTTCTTTATAATTTAAATGTCAACGATAATTAAATTTAATTATTGGCTATTGATTTTATAATTTAGAGTATAAAATTAACTTTTAAATAACTATGTTTTATTGTCTTTAGTAATTTTTTCACATATTTTAATTTTATTTTGGGTTGTTTCATATTTTATAATAGGGTTTAATACCATATGTTAATGAAATTGTGAATACAAAATAGCGGAAAATATGTATTCGATTTTTTATTATATTAAAATGGACCCACAATACTATATTTTTCGAAGTGTGTTAGATAAATTTTTTTTTTGCTAGATTATTAGTAATAAAAAAAATATTGAGGGAGTAAAGTGTAGAGTTTAACAAAATAGGGTAGGGGAATGTAATTCAAGTTTCTCTTAGGGGATGTTCTCATATGTTTTAAATAAGAGGGGATGGATTATAAGAGGTGAGAGAAGTCTAATTCTAACATCTTTGAGGGGAGGGAAGTGTAATTTACTATATTTTTTAAATTTTTTTATGAAAAAAGGTTTTTTTTTATCTTCAACATTCAAAACTATGTTCTAGTGTGAATCTAGTATTGGTTGAAATCATTGTTTTTTTTTTTTGAAAGAATCCTTAATTTTGATTAAAGGAGTTAAAGGAAAGTTAAATTTTTCTTCTTTTGATTAATGTGAAGTTAGAATTTTTATTTTTATTTTGCTTTGCAATTATAAAAAAAAACATGTGCGCAATATTTAGATTACTGATAATTGTTTGTTGTGGGAGAGAAATAAAGTGTGTTAAAAAAATAAGAATTTGTTAAAGAAAAAAAAAAGAGTAGCTAACCATCGTTTGTAATGCGAGAAAGACAACACATTAAATTTATTAGAAAAAGAAAGTGTGTACAGAGAAAATAGAAATTTATTAGTAGATTAAAATGCAGGTATAATAGGAAGAAAGTGTGCAAAAATACACTTCCTTAATTTAATTTAGTGTTACTATGACACTTTAAAAAGAGACGAAGGAGTAGCACTATTAACTATAGATTTGACTTCAACTTGACTAATTGACTTTGGCTGAAGGAATGTTATTTGACCTTTTAATATATGATATATATGGTTATATTATTTTTCTATTGTTGAAATGTAGGACATTCAACTATGTTAGAAAGTCCTATATTAAGTTGCCATCTGATTAGAATATTCCAGATGTATGAAAAACATAGTTGGTATTAGTGATCGTATATCTTCAAAGTGAATTCTTGAAGGTTGTATTGAATATGACTTTTTTCTCTCTTGCTTTATATACATGCTTAATGTTTAACATGAAAATGTGACCATTGCCATTAGTATATGACATGTTTCTTATTACTAATCAAAATTCTTTGTTTTGTTTACTGTCTTAAATTAATAAACTATCATCAAATCTATGTTTACTAAATGTTGCCTTTTTAAAGCAATTAATATGCTTTTTTTCAATATGCCTTCACTAAGCTAATTTGGTGGAATATACTTTTGAAATGTTATTATAGGGTACACTTCTTCTTCTTTTCGTTGTCAAAGCAAGATAATAATACGGTTATAGTCCATTTACGAATTAGTTGGAATTTAAATGGATGGTTTGTTCATAGCCAATGATTATTTCATCCTTTTAAAAAAATTAGTTTTTTCCTTCTTTTGGAAACATGAGTTCTTTGTGGCTTTTAGTGTTGTTTCAGAAATGTGAGGTGCGACTATTGCTGCTCGGTTGTTCTTCTAGATTTTGTTGGGTGCAGTTTTGCATTGGAGTAATCTGGTTTGGTTTGCCTCAGTTGTAGCAGGTTTTCCTGCAATTTTGCTTATGTTGTGTGGTGTTTACGTTATATGCTGCATCAGATTGTATTATTCAATATGTGGTGTTCTGCTACATTGATTTTGTGTTCTATTGCCTTGGTATAGTGTCATGGTCGCGTGGAATCTATCTGGACCATTGTGCCAGTTTTGTTTATTAGCGTTGGTGTGTGCGATGACTGATTTGGCTTTAGGCGATGAATGTTCAAATTGTTCGTGTATTATTTGGATTGTGATCATCTACAAGCTACTAAATTACACAAACCTTACTGAAACTAAAATAACAATTTTTATTTCTCTCTCTCTCTTATGGGCTATCAGAGGTGGTTAACATAACATTATGGTGTATACCATGGGTTCCACATTTATCCAGTTTTCAAAATATGCTCTTCAAACTCATACTAAGTTATTACAAGTGTTGAAGGAAAATTTATTAAATGCTCAACATCGTATGAGTCAACGTTCCAACGCTCGCCGTTGTGAGCTCACTTTTGTTGTTGGTGATTTGGTTCTTGTTCGTATTCAACTATATCATCAAATTGCGATGTGTCAAAGGTACCACAAGTTGTCCAAGAATTGTTGTGGTCCTTACCAAATTATGGAAAGAATTAACGTGGTTGCAAATTACAGTTACCTCCAGAGAGTTGTATTCATTCCATTTTCCATGTTTCTGTCCTTAAACCTTTCCATGACACAGACTCTCCGCCACCTTATGACTTTCCCCTTGACGACAACAACAACCAGCCATTTGAACAATTGTTGCAATCCTCGAGGACCAGACAATGTTGAATCAAGATTGTCTCACTCCCTAGTGGAAAAGTTCTTCAGCCTAAAAACCCCAAAATAAATGTTATGATGTAATAGCTTTATAAATGTTATTAATGAGTATTGGGTGAAAAGAACTGGAAGATATTCTGCTAGTTTGTTATGATGTAATAGATTTATAATGTTATACTTGTGAACCAATCGCTTATGATGAATGATAAGAATATTCCTTCTCTCTCGAATTTTCTTCTTCTTTTCTTAGGGAGTTTACACTCACTCGAAGAGTATATTTTCTGTCTTACATTCTAAGTAGCAGGGTGTAACAATTTTTCAGTCTTCCATACTGAGCTAGTTTGTCAGGTGAAACTTTTCTTTCCACTTTCACATTTTATAATTCTTCCAAGGATTTCTCTATCTCCATCCTTGTATAGAAGAGTTAGTTGACTTTCTTAAACCCCCCTAAACCATTGTTGACAAGAAAACAAGTGAAGGTTGATGTTGTGAACAAGCTTGCCATGCCTGTTAACTTTTATACTCAAAAAGTGATTCACTTGTTAAATATCACCAATCTGCAAGATGTTATGAAATTCAAATATGTCATGAAAAAACAAACACACTTGCCTTCTCAATTTCCAAACATAGATTCACTGCAATCCAAGAAAATACATAGTCACACGGTCGAGAGATCTCAAACATTGGATAAAAATAAAATGGCTTGTATTTTGACTTCAGTCAATTCACTAAATCAACTTTTAATAAATTTATAATTGGAAATGTTAACTATGCCCCTAGGCTATTTGTTAACAAAACTAATGTATTCCCTCCGTACCAAAATATAAGCAAATATTGGTCAACAAAAGTGAATGTATTTGGACCAAATACATTCATTTTTGTTGACCAATATTTGCTTATATTTTGGGACGGAATGAGTAAATTTTTTGCATTGGAAAGTGGTAAAAAGTGGGTATATTCATTTTAAAAGTAAAAATTGTTTTGTTTTCATTAAAATAATTATATTTTTTACTTTCTTGACTAGTGTCCCGGAGACCACGGAGGGGTCTGGACATAAAATATCAATGGGGCTAATTTTTTTTAATCCAATATCTAAATAATACTAAACTTAATAAAAAATTCTACTAAAAATAGTTATAGCAAACAAAATTACAAAGAAAATACACTATCATCTATTTGTTGAAAATGAGCTAAAATTTTAAATTTAGGTGAATAATGTTAACATTTTAAAATATAGAGGATCGAATCGGAAAAAAAAAAGAAGTTAAAGGACTAAAACGTTATTTAAAATTAAGTTAAAAGACTATTATTGTAATTTTGCCATTTCTTTTCTATTGAAGGAAACGACCAAGACAGTTTTTGTGGTTAAACGTGTTCACTCGTGGTTCGCAAATTTGGTGTCTTTAATGATTATTTCATTGATACATTAATCAGACAGGAAAAGGAAGAAAAAAAAGGGGTGAAAACTTCTCTCTTGTTATGTCGTTACTTCAGCTTCAACCCATCAATGGAATATCACAGCTTTTGGTGAAGTCTCAATTCCCACAGAAGAAATGTAGCAGAAAAGCATTCAGGTTCAGACCACAAGCTGTTCCCTCCAAAACCCAGGTACTAAGCTACTACCTCTTCAACTACTAATATGTGTTATGTTATAATGCAACTTTGTTTTTCTCTGTATCTTATGGTGTTTTGTCTTTTGTTTTTATTAGAGGATAATGGAGAGTGTTTCTGTGAGTGGTGAAGTTGGTGGAGCTGGAGGAGCATACTCGTATGAAGCTTTGAAAAGATTAGACCAGCTATGGTCAAATATTTGTTCACCTCAAGAAGGTTTGTGTCATTCAATGATTTCTTAGCACTCACACACAGACACCCCGGATACCAAGGTGATAACAACTTGAAAAAATGATTTAATTAAATGTAACCACATATGTCAGTATGTGTCCGACATACATTCAAATTGAAATGTCGGTTTAAATAACGGCCGCGGTCGCGTATGGGATTTTGCGATTTCGGCCGTTATGGGTGTTGCGGTACGGATGCGGTTGTTGCGGTGTGAATTAATCACAACATTGTACAACTCTTAAATAATGATAGAAACTTAGATAACTTAAACTAGAGAAAGATTTGGAGTTCTAAACTAGATAAGGAGATAACTTATGTAATTTATGATCAAATATGTATTAAAAATATGATTTTCATCTATCTCAATTGAAAAAATATCCGGATGCTATGTCTATTGTCATGAACGGCATTTTTTTTGCGGCCGTAACAGTGTTTCGTCGTGATTTTTGTTCACTCTGTAAAAATGGTGAAAAATGGTAACGTCGGCTACCTATACCTTTTTATCGCGGCCTTTTTCTCAGTAACGGACCCTTTTTTAAAACTTTTGCTACTACTCATTAGGAAATGAGACAACCTTATGCGTCTGATGAATCGGTAATCTTCTTATGTAATAATATGCATATATTGCAGTTGTGCAGGAACCTCAACAAATTGTCTCTACAATACCAAGCTTGTTTACCTCATCTGATATTGCTGATAAAATAGAAGGTTCATATGATGTGTTAGTGTGTGGAGGAACTCTTGGAATTTTCATTGCCACTGCCTTGTGTGCAAGGGGTCTTCGAGTGGCAATTGTGGAAAGGAATGTGTTGAAAGGGGTAATTTTAGCTGCATTGAAACATTAAATCCTAGGAAGAAAACAGTCAATCAAATTTTTTAACGATCCAATTAGTTTTTGAGTGGTTTTTTGCTGTTTTGATCATTAGAGAGAACAAGAATGGAACATATCAAGAAAGGAGCTTTTGGAACTTGTAGAAGTTGGAATCTTGGAAGAAGATGACATTGAAAGAGTCACAGCAGCAAAATTTAATCCTGTAATAACTGAACTAATGCATTAATTTCATTTTGAATATACTTAGTTCACATGCCTAAACACACTTTAAATATACTTCAACAAACTTCATGCCATTTTCTTACCTCTTAAGGATTTATGCTATTTACTCTTCTCCTTTTGTATTTCAAAATTATTTTAAACTATCTTTGTTTATGTCATTTCATGAACAATGCAGAATAGATGTGGATTTGAAAGCAAAGGAGATATCTGGGTCAACGACATTCTTAATCTCGGTGTTTCGTCAGTTTCCTTCCCATAAACTAATTCAATATATACCTGTGAAGTATTAGAATAATTGTATTTCTTCTATTTCAGTTATAATCTAGTACTTGGTATATATGTTTTTATTTTGTTAATGACTTCATTTTTGAATGTCTGTCTGGGCTAATTCTCGGAAACATGCATTTTATTTTTACTATATGCTTGCAGTTCCCAATGATTTAAGTATTAATTTAAGGATCCTGTTGAAGAACAGATCTTGCCTATTGTAATTTTTTTTTTCTCTGCCACTGCAGGCCTGTTAGGCTTATAGAGATTGTAAAGAAACGTTTTATCTCCCTCGGTGGAGTCTTTTTTGAGGGTTACAGTGTCTCCTTCATAAATGTATACGAGGATGCTGCTGTGAGTTTACCTTAACCTGTAGACCTAGTAATAAGTGAAATCTTGTGTTATTTCAATAATCATACTATTGTGAATTATCGTAATTGGAAGATAATTATATCTAAATGAGGATCAGCTGCAAAAGGATTGCATAAAGTTGCATGGTGCATCATGCAAAGATAGAATACATGAACTTAACATTGAAATAGAAATTTTAAATTACCAATTGATTTATGTGAAAGAAAAATAATGATATTTAAAATCTCTTTTGATTGAAAAAAAATGAGTACATGCATTATTTCATTTTCAGGTTCTGAAACTTTCCGGGGACAAAATCCTGTCATCTCGTCTTATAATTGATGCCATGGGGAACTTTTCCCCTGTTGTAAAACAGGTCAGGGATTTTTCTTACATGTTTCTTTCAAGCAGATAGTCTATAATTTTCATCATGTTATAGTTACATGGGTGTTTTTACATGTTTCATGCCATGCAATATAGGAATAGGTTTCCATTTATATTTCCTTCTTGTCTTTTTTTCATTATGAGTGCTCTCATTGTATTTGATCAATGTCATAGAAATTCGACAAAGTTTTACATTGGTTATTGAGTGCCAAACACAACCCTCTCCTTTTATCCGGAATTGGGACTGACTATGCATAGCAAGGCTAACATAGGCAGGGTCTGGGTATGTAGAGAGAAAACAGTAGATATGTAGTAGAACTATTAGAGAAGGGTAGTCAAATCACTAGATGTAGAGGAAGACCTAGAAAACTATTAGAGAAACTACTCGGAAAGATATAGAGATTAATGAGTTGGATAGAAATTTGATATATGGTAGAACATTATGGCCTCATTTAATCCATGTAGCCGTCCCCACTTGGTGGGATAAGGCTTGGTTGTTGTTGTTGAGAGTGCTCATATGCAACATCGCATATGATTTGGCTTTGTCAGAAACATCAGATAGGTCTTCTATTTTTTTTTTTTAACTGCTAAATTTATTAAGCACCAGCCACACAAGAAGTACCAACTGGGCAAGGAACTACAAAAGCAGAACAGCAGCCAGGCAACAGCAGGCGACGCAGCAAACTCCCAAAAACTCACACAGCTGTCAAGCCAATAAACCCCCTACCTTTTGAAACACTCTCCCGGGTCCCAACACCACTCGTAGAACAAACACGGGAACGAGTTCAGACGGTGCAGGTACCAATTCCAGGAGAGAAATTTAATTTCCTCCACTACATCATCCACCTCCTTCAGAACATTGTTGAAAAACTTGTCGTTTCTAACTCTGCACAACACCCAAATAGTCGCGTGCCAAATAAGCCAAAAACCCTTTCGGAAAATCTTACCCCTCAACTCCGCAAAACAGCACTGCAGATGGGAAAATAAATTGTGAGGAGTTATGAAATTAATCCCACACCATCCCAAAATCTTTGTCCACACACTACAAGCCATCCTACAATGAATGAACAGATGTATTGAAGTTTCCTCCACGACTTCACACCACAAACAGTCCTTAGAAGCTGTCAAATCAATGATTTTTCTTCTTGCCAAATTCTGTTTGGTTGGAATACGATCCCAAAGTGCTTTCCACGTAAGAGCTACCACCTTAGAAGGAGCCCGACTCCGCGAAATAAGCCCGAACACCTTTTCCTCTTCGACCCCCCACCTATTCCCCACTTGAAGGATCGCTTCCACAATTTTGTAAGCTGATCTAACAGTAAACCAGCCTTCCTCCCCCGGCCTCCACACCCAAAGATCCTCCACCTCCGACAGTTCAACCGCACCAATCACAGCTGTTAGCTGATCGAGCAATTCTAATTCCCATACAAATAATTCCCTTCGCCACCTCAACCCCCACCTAGCACTACCTTCAGCCGCCCTTCTAATAGTCCCAACACATTCCACTTTTTGAGTTGAAAGAGAGAGAAGGAGAGGGAACCGATCTCTAAAGGACACACCACCCGACCACGGGTCCAACCAAAAGAGAGAATTAGCCCCGTTTCCAATCTTACGAACAACTTCCCTTTTGAACCAATTTTCCCCTACTAAAGATTGATGAATAGGTCTTCTATTACACTCTCATATGTATGTTGTCCAGCATTTAATGAAAGATCAATGAATATTCAAACCTTTCCCAACCCTCTTTCAGTGTCATATTCTATGATTTTACAGATTAGACGTGGGAGGAAGCCTGATGGTGTTTGCCTTGTTGTTGGAACCTGCGCACGTGGCTTTGAAAATAACTCCAATAGTGATGTCATATTCAGCAGTTCAACAGTAAAGAGAGTTGGAGATTCAAAAGCACAATATTTTTGGGAGGTAACTTTTCACTATATCAATTGAACTATAATATCCTCAATTTTAATTTTACAGAATTTTACTAAAATCTTCACAGGCATTTCCAGCAGGATCAGGTCCTCTTGACCGTACTACTTATATGTTCACTTATGTAGAACCTCAACCAGGATCGCCAAAATTGGAAGAATTGTTGGAAGAATACTGGAATCTGATGCCAGAATATCAGGTATCCATTTCTTTTCAATTCGTTGTTTCTCAAAACCAAACTAGAATTTCAACCACAGCTGTCATCAATCATCAAGTCACATAATTGTTGTTGCATCTACCATTATGCTACCAGTTTTCTATACTGCATTGATTATGCTGATAAACCATAAAAATTATTTTGTTGTTGACCAAAGCCAATCCATAAAGTTAGTACCTTACATTCTTCAAATATTTATTTTCTTTAAGTCTATGCCAAACATCTAGAGTTGGCCTGATGTGTTCTTTAATTCTCCTGTGTTCAGTTCTGCTGCTCTCTGCTTGATGGTGTGCATTTGCAATTTTTATATGATAGGGTGTTCCACTTGACAATCTAGAGATACTGAGAGTTATTTATGGCATCTTTCCCACATATCGTGAGAGGTACTAATATGCATGAGACCATATGCTTACAAATGAATTAAGTTCTACTATAGTTTCCATTCAATGTCACAAATCATGCATATATAATTGATTTTCTTTTACTCAAAGTTCTTGTTTCTCTTTATTGGCACATGATCCAATTGTTTCATTAAATAAGAACATTTGAAGTTTTTAATACTTTTTAAAACACATCATTCAGATATAAACTTTTCTCTCTTTCTATCTATTCTCGGTATGGTAACTTATCTGAAGCTATGAAGTTAGTTGAAACTAGATAACATGATATATGCTTTATTTCACTTCCTAACATCTTCAATTTCCTGAATATTTATTTCATATCTTCTTAATACAATTTTATTGCCATTTTTTTATGATACGGCACTGTTTGTTGATATGGAGCCCTTCACAGCCCGCTACCAGCTGCTTTTAGTAGAGTTTTGCAGGTATATTATGTTTTGCACTCCTGAACCTTTGTGAAACTAAGTCCTTGAAGATCTATAATATTAAATCAATGACGCTTTATTTTGTAGTTTGGTGATGCCAGTGGTATACAATCGCCTGTATCATTTGGTGGTTTTGGGAGCTTGACCAGGCATCTTGGGAGACTGTCAGCTGGTACGCCTTTCTGTTGCATTGTTGCTGGACATGGTTCACTTGTTTTTAAAATCGGTGATTGTCAAAATATAGATCATTTAGTTTTTTTTTTTAGTTTATGGCCGAAAAGGTTTTGGAAAATTATCAGAAGAATAACTACTATCAAACTGATGAAAGGAAGATGCAATAGAAATAGCACTGATATAATATAATTCCTTCTTCAATTTAATTTAATGAAGGAATACATGAAGCAATCGATGGTGATTATCTTGACTCATACAACCTGTCTCTTCTGAATCCATACATGGTACTTTTCTGCTAATTTTTAAAAGGTTTGACTAATTCATCACATTTACATGAAGCCAATCACCGATATTTTTGTCTAATGCAGCCCAACTTGAGTGCTTCATGGTTGTTCCAAAGAGCAATGTCAGCAAAACAACAGTCCGATGTTCCCGAAGATTTTATCAATGAACTTCTTTATGCCAACTTTAGTTGTATGCAGGTGGTCCATTTCACTCATCATTTGAGATTATTTTTATCTCATTGTAATGATTGCTTCTGTATCATATTTCGCACAATGTTATTAATTGGCAGTGCTATTCCTCAATACTATAGCGTAATGGAATTTGAATAAATCTCTTTTGTTCCACGATACAGTATAGTACAAAATACTGTCAAATAGTGGCACTATAGCACTTTTGTGTTCTGGAATTTAAACAAACCTCTATTTTCTGCAATCTTCAATTGACAACACTGATTGTACATTTGCAGAGGCTTGGAGATCCAGTGCTACGACCATTTCTGCAGGTGGATATCTTAGACCCTTCATTAATCTTCCTTTATGACTTCTTTAATTAGGATTAAAATTTAAAATCTATCCAATTTTAACCTGGGAATAATGACAGTCCTAAGAAATATTTATTTATTGCAGGATGTTGTACAGTTTGGGGCACTTTCGAAGACACTAGGCCTGGTTATGTTAACACGGCCTCAAATACTCCCATCCATATTCAAACAGGTGATTCATGTGTTTCACTATTATATTGTTTTAGTTTAACATCTATTCTCGCTGACATCGTAAACAGATTTCTCATAAACATCCAAATGTATTCACTTCACCATCTTCCCGCTTTAGACTATTACTTTTTTTTAGTTTGTTTAAATTGTTGTAAGATGGCGAATTATGATTAGATGTCTGTGTGTGTGTATCAGTCAACCATGACCTTAAGGCCTTTTCTTGTTGAGCAAGCAATATCAGGGTTAATATTAGTGATAAAAATTGCTTGCATAATTATGCTTCATCGTTGTTCAAATGAATCTTGTGGCCAAAATTTTAGAATTTTGCAGTTTGTCCATCGATTCATGCCTCTTAGATCCTATGATAAAATATTCAATATAATTAATTAGTGAATCAACCTTTTCAATATAGAAGATTTAGAAGTTGATCTTGTTTCAGGTTGGTATTCCCGTACTACTTGATTGGTCCAGACATTTTCTGATGCTTGGCTACTACACCTTTCTCGCAACCTTTGCTGATCCTGCTGTGAGGTAATAGTCTTTTCATTTGCAAGGTCCTTTCTGAACCATTTTATTATTCTGTATATTCTATTTACAAGAATGCATATAAAATCAGTAATAATATTTTTATATATCATTTGCTCTCACACGTTCCATTAATTGCAAGGCCATTTTTAACTACACTTCCATCGGAGACGAGTTTCCAGTGGAAAAGACATCTTGAGGCATGGAAATATGGAGCTGGTCTTGATTACAAGCTATAATTAGGAACTATACTTATACACATTGTTCATGTTTAGAACCAAACTTATTGTCACTTGTGTAGCAACATGTGTTGGTTTCATTGACTTTTCATTTTTACCATTTTCTAAAAATTATAACAGTTTTATAACAGATTCTTTTATCAGTCTCACAGCATCTCCAACAGTATTCTTAAGTGAGTTCTTAGATTTAAGAATCGATTATTCCTGAATTTTGCAGTGAGTCTCTTGATTATTTCATTGTTCAGTTGTTTTAGTTGGAATCAGACCTATTAAGTTATTATATGATAAATCGAAAAAAGAAAGAAGAGTCAAATATATCAGTGATGATGGAATTTGTCCTCCAAGGTTGTTATTGGAATGTACAATTTTTAGAGTCGCCCTCTCCCATAACAACCGGGACAGACTCTAACGCCTTTGCAGAATCAGCCACCTTTGCGGCAAGGGCATTCGCAATCTCCAGAGGGACGCTCCGTCATCACCACAAGGTTGTTCCTCCTCCACCACGGGAACAGCAGGAGTGTTCATCTCCTCCTTCATGGCCTCCAGCGTACTCAACAGAACCATCGAATCTGCCCAAAAACAAAGTAAAAGTCAAACGACAGCCGGCATAAGATAACATCAAAATAAGCAATGAACAAGCATCGCTACTACTCACCAAAAATCCTCCTTCGATCGGTGGCATCCTTCCCTCTAATCACCATCCTAGTCTCCACAAATCGGACTTTCTAAATTAGCTTGGATGGGTCATCCAGATCCTGGTCCTGCTGCAGCTCAAACGAATGCACGAATTGCTCTAAGTCATACCTCAAATGTAGCTCAGAAAGGGTAAGGTCGGCGTCCGAGCTATAAGTATATTCAGCAGGAGGGGAGTCTTGATGCTCCTGACTCTAAGAATGAGAAAAAAGGGGAACATGCGCAACTTCGCCAGGAGAAGATGATGCGCCTGAGGAGCCGCCGATGTAACACCCTATTTCTATTAAAGCGATAAAACACGCGAATAAAGCATTTATTCAAGAAATAGACGTCACGTCTCCAAAAGTTCCCCAAAATATATCATGCATAAAAATTCAGACAACTACGCAGCGGATATAAATCATACATCTCCAAGTATACATGTCATAACCCAAATATGGAAGTACATGAAAATCTCCAAATCCCGACAAATGGGTAAAATCTCAACAACAAATAAATCCAACATAATGAAAAAGACCGACACCCTAATCAGAGCCTAATCTAAGACTCCAAAAGAAACAAGCAAACTACTCCTGCACTCCGTCTACCCATTCATACAAACAGGTAGGCGGTCAAAACCACTGGGGGTTAGCTTCACATCAATCATACTCAACATAAACAGTGAAGAATATATATACATTGAACTAAACTTCAATTAATAGAACAACGAATAATTCAACTTCCAAAATCATTCAACAACACGACAAGTTCACAATGTCACCAATGTATAATTCACCAATTTACATAATCACAACATTCACCAAATTTCACCAATGCACAAATTCATCAAGTCACATATTCAATTATGACACGACTCGTCAACTATTGAAATGCATGCAATGTTCTAGACTCTTCTAGATGCATGCGGTACCAAATCGCCTCAAGGTCGTCACCTTCGATGCAACAAAAACATTGTATGTAAGATTTCACACCCGTCTTACATTTTGGATATAAAATCCGTCACCATCAGTCATGTATGCATGAACATATGACTCAACAACAATGCATATGTTCACACAAACAATTCACCACATCATCACCATTTACATAATATATATCTGCAATCGTCAACAAAATCAACATCACTCAACATATATGTATTCACCAACAGTTGCACAATCAATCAACGTATATGTATTCAACAACAACATACGATTCCTCACATTCCAAGTAAAGGAGAAAATACATCACATTATGATAAACATCATATTCAACACCTAATAATCATTCACATATCTTCATATAATCATATCAAACTATCCACAAAAGATTTGCCAAGTATTTGGTCTTAAAGATTATTTTCGACAAAGTTTGTATTATTTCTTCCATATTGCAAAACCAATTCATTTTCAAAACAAAACCAAGTTAGATTCAACAAGACATAGGTTAAATACTCTTAAACACCTTAATTGAATTCCTTAATACTCAATTTTTGAAGTTTGGAAACAAACCATAAGTTTTGGGTTGACTTATAAATAGTTATGCTAAGTTTCCTTAAAATTTCTCCAAGACCCACTTGGAGTGTTTTCATCATAAATCAAAATCCACAAAACATTTTCAAGTCAAACTAAAACCATTAGAAAGCTAACAAAATTATCTAAAACTTTCATGTTTACACCAAAGGCCAATTCAAAACGGAAAAGGGCGTAAAATAGTGAAATACGAAGAATCTGGTTCACCAAAATCGTGTCACGATTTTAGAAATCGAGGCGCCACTTTACGTCCAGAAACTACTGAACATTCTGCCAACAAAATCGTGTCACGGCTGCAAAAATCGTGGCACGATTTTGACAGCATCAGGTTCAAAATCAGTTTTTCAAAAAGTGCGTTTTCCACCGTTTCGCGCGTAAAATTCAAACCGTTAATCTGTTTTCAATGTCGTTTTCGCCTACTCGCTCTTAACACTTAGCTCTATCATAATCAACCAAAAAATTCAAGTTTCAACTATCCCAAAATAATTTTCCAGAACCTCACATAAACACCCATTATTCAAAACGGTTAACAATCGAATTTTCACACAAAACTCCCGTTTTCTCCCAAACGACTCGACTAACACGACCACAACATGAAAACAAAAAATTTACCAAGTCTAACTCACCCAACAACACTAAAAACTCAGTCAAAAACTTCACATATCAAAATTTCATTTTGGTCCTTCACTTGAACAACTTAACACAAATTTCACCAATTCAAACAACAACTTCACAAAATGGAATACTCATGTTACAAATCAGCAACAACAACATATCTAGTTCAACAACAACAACTTCATTTAAACATGAATTCATCACAATCAACAACAACAACAC
>Ga0315913_1005843_pt1 | contig 14920 bp, 6 predicted proteins | sample MpolsnodulesMG_FD_207736 | JGI IMG/M metagenome (GOLD analysis project Ga0315913, IMG submission 207736) | Medicago polymorpha root nodule microbial communities from Los Angeles, California, United States - small nodules | ecosystem: Host-associated > Plants > Roots > Nodule | place: USA... | reverse complement strand
AACTGTAGCAGTTTTGGCCCCCCAAGGCAAAAAAAAATTAAAATAAAATAACACGTGGCACCTACTTACGGTGCCACGTCAGCGTAGACCGAGTCAATATCAGTCTTCGGGGCCAAAACTGCTACAGTTGCAAAACTTAGGGGGCTGTTTTGTAGTTTTTTTTCTTAGGGGGCCAAAATCGCAACTTTGAGAAAGTTAGAGGGTTAAAACTGCAATTAAGCCTTTTTTTTAATACCATATACGAACTTTGTGCTAATAAGAGAATTAAATTTAGTATTGAAAACTTTTCCTTAGACATTGTAATTGAATGTTTAAATTGGCGTTGATAATATCCGAATTATGGTATGTCGGTGTTATTTTAATAAAAATATATTTTGAAGCTTCTTTTTTTGTGGTGACTGAAGTTTGAACCTCGGACCTTGCATATATTATGCATTGTCCATACCAACTAAGTTAAGCTCCAAGGACATATTTTGAAGCTTTAACAAAACCATGAAGTCACCATAATTTTACTTCTATATCTCAACCAAACATGCACTAATTTGTAAGTTGTTGTAACCACCACCTTACTAAGATTTTCCAACTAATTATAAGCATTATTTTGGTACCCAATACTATTTTTTCACTATCTTTTGAAAAGAAGTTTAGAAAAGAAAGTGTGATCCTCTCAACATAAAGATTAAAATTATTAAATGAAACTTTTTTAATGTTGAGTTTGAAGTTATGAATTGTACTAAAAAACTAAAAAGTTAAGAATTAAACTCATTCAAAAACACTTTAAAGATGCATATTTGCATATAATCTAAATGTTTTTTAATGGTAAATGTTAGCGATTAATATTTATTCATTCATTTAAATTTGAATTCAAGACTTCCAACTATTTATCTCTTAACTCAAATCAGTTGACTTACTTAACTCTCTATATAACTTAAATGTGTAATTGATATTCATTGCCGCACGTTTAGTGAGACTTTTGAATGTCTAGCTTTAACAAATCATGGTGAAATGAGTTTTGAGATGCAAGAATCATGGTTTAGACGTGGAACCAAACATGCCATAAATCCATAACATAAACTAAAAGGGAAAAGAATTTAACCCAGTCAACCTGAAGAAGAAAAAAATGTTTTAGTACATTTGGGATACAAATCTTTCCAAATATGAATGGAAGAGATCGAACCTAGACGGGTTATTAGAGAGGTATATATAGAAATGCAATTTTTTTATTTTTTTTAAGACTCACCGGTAGGTTGCCATTTGTAAATCTAAGCCGTTGAATTTTAAACTATTAAATTAATAGTAAATGAGCATTTGTGTATGGGTACACAAATTGAATCACTTGTACACTCTAAATTATAAAGAGTAATTATTGGTTGACACACTTTTTACTCTACCATTCATATACACTCCCATGTGGTATGGGTATCTTGGTCATTTTACCTAAAAACCACAATATCTCTCTCTCCCTCTCTCTCTCTGAGAACACTTTGTTTCCTCTTCTCTCTCTCGACAGACCTTTGTAACCCATCACCAAATCATAACTCTTTCTTCTCCATCTTCGCCCATCTCCACCGACGTTTTGGTTTGTTTTTCCAAATCTACATCTCCATCCATCCATCACCACCACCACCGGAGTTCGACGGTGACAAGACGGCCGCTGGTCGGAGAAAAGAAAGAAGGAGAGAGTGTGTGTAGAAGGGAGATAATTGAGAGAGACAAGAGAGATTTTTTTTGTAATGACATTAATTAGTGCCTTAATTTCCCTAATTGGTTAACATCACTTTTTGATAATTTCATTTCAAAAATCAGAACACCATTTTTAATTCCAAATTAAATTAGTTTGTGTGTTGGAACCGGAAGGGAATACTACAAGATACAAAGAAGAAATACATTGTTCAAAGGAGTATTCAAATTTACTGAAAACAATAAGAGGAGCTTTTGGGTCCAATCAACAATACTAATGGAGTTGTGATTCATAAATCTTGCTTGCTTCCCAATGATTTCAAACATTTTTCCCTTGTCAGAAAAGTTATTTTGTATGAAGATCAAGATTATGAGAAATGCTAGGGTCACACCTACTAACACACTCTTTTAACACACCCAACAAGAATTAGTCATGTGTCCCACTTTTTTAATTCAATTAACTTGAAACCTGTTTAACCAGTTTCTAAACATTTGTTTTTTTTATTTTTTTTAATAATTTAGTACAACAGTTGGAGAGAGAAAGAGAAGAAGAAAAGGAAAAGAGAGAAGAATGTTGAGAAACAATCTGGGTCTTCAATTTCGATCTTCAAGCTTGAATGCTTAAGAACCCAAAATTTAAAGAGTCGCATGTGTCTCTCTCTTCTTCCAATTTCCCCCAGCTGTGTGACCTTTCTCTCTTCTACCTTAAATGGTTTTGTTCATCGTCCATCCACTACGAGCATCATCATTTACCTGGTGTTTTGATTATGTGATTTGGAGCAAATTCATGCAGGTAATTTTTAACTAATGGAGTAAAATATATCATCCCTGGATAATTACTTATAAAAAACCATTAAAATAACGAAAGTAATGGATCTCTTGTAACTTCTGGTTTACAAGAAAATGATGACTTAAAATAAAGTGAAGTCATCTTTTTACAATTTAACAACAAGAGCACATCATAATCTCAAAATTGGGGGAGAAACAAGAGCGACGGTGGACATTTGCCGGAGATCAGGAAATCCGCCGCGGAACAAAAAGATTGTCGTTTGGTTGATTATAGTTGAAGTTCAAATTCATCACTCTTTATCGATAAGTGTGCCGAAATTGATTTTATGATTTCTGAAATTTCGCAATTAAATTGAAGAAAAATCAGAAATGAACCTAATAGAGAAGAAAGAAAGGTTGAATCCAGCAATTATTCACTCTTCTCTCTCTTCTTTTTCTTCTTCTCTTTCTCTCTCCAACTGTTGTACTAAATTATTAAAAAAAAAACAAATGTTTAGAAACTGGTTGATCAGGTTTCAAGTTAATTAAATTAAAAAAGTGAGACACATGACTAATTTTTATTAGTTGTGTTAAAAGAGTGTGTTAGTAGGTGTGACCCTAACATTTCTCCAAGATTATTTATGCATATGGAAGTTGGAACCTGTTGAAGAAGAGAGAGGATTGAGAAAGAAAGGAAACCCACAAAAATTGAAGAAAAAAATGAATAGTACAAACTTTTCTCTCTCCTCTAATTATCTCTTCCTCTTTTGTGTCACAGCCTTTGGATCAATCCAACAGCTCAGAATTGCATAGGACATACAACAGAATAGTAAAAGGAAGGAGGGGATCATGTCCCTAAGAGTGGTACAAAGTTGGTATGCCACTTATGTATGTCTACCTATCACCACTCATTATAAAAGCCACCCTATATATAACGGTGGCATTTAACATGCACAAGACACAAATTTATGCACATGTATAAAGTTACTTTTTCAATGCACTAGTTTTTTTTGTATACCATTAGATCAATGAGTAGTACCAATTTTATCATGGTCTAGCTGTACTATATATTTTTTTCATTCTTTATCATGTTGTCTTCAACCTGAGTACTATTTTTTCAGATCTCAGATTATTACATTCACACACCACTGCGCATCACAAAAGCTCTTTGGCTCAAGCAATATTCTTTTTGTTTCAAGCTCTGCAAAATGGTATAATAATAATATATATTATAAAGTATAAACTAGCAATTAATTAATATCGCAAAACTGAAAGAAATAGAAAGAAATGAATATTCCTTAAAAAAAAAATGAATATGAACCCATCAAAGCTTCGGATAGGAGACCGGCATCAAAGCTTCCACTGTTCTTTCTTTCTTCTACTTGAACGATTTACTTGCACCAACCTCCACCTATTTGTCCTAATCAAATTATTAATTTCAGTTTCTTTATCGAATTTTTAGTTAGTTTAAGACAACGGTCCATTTTAGATGCAAAAAAGTTCAAGAGATTTGGGTTCTGGTTAACCTTTATCCTAGTAAAGATTAGGTTGTTCCATTTAGAAATTGAATTAGGATACTTTGATAAACTTTAGTGGAAGATGGTATGGAGGTTGAAGATAAAGTGAGAAAAATATAGTGTGGAAAGACTATAATAAAATCAATGTTCTTCTTTCATCTAATGGTTAATTTTTTTCTTTCTCTAACTTGTGTATGGTACACAAATTTGTGCATTGTGTAGGCTAAATGCCACCACTTATTAAAACAAAATAAAAAAGGCTGATGCATTTGTCAAGAAAGAAGAGAGATACATATATGAATTTTTTTTTTTTCTGACCCTAATGTCAAAAAAAATTTCAAGTCTGACCCCCTTTGAAAATTAATCACCAAAATGACCCACTCTCATTTTTGGGGTTTTTTTTTTGTCGTTTTCCTCATTCCCGCTGTTTCAAATGGCGGGAATGAGCCCCGTACTAACATGTGTCACGTCTTGACAGGCTGAGATGATGGGACGTTTTTTTTAAATTTTTTTTGGTCGTTCCTGCCATTTCAATTGGCGGGACTGATTTTTTAATTTTTTTTTGTTTTTTTGGCAACAACATATATATAATTAAAATACAATAAATGATAAATAAAAATAAAAACTAATTAGTTTATTCATAAGAAATAAAAATAAAAACTACTTTCTCCGCGGCAACCATTTACGCCAATGTAAACTATGACCTCCCATAGCACATAATTTATCTTTTTTATTTCGTACGGATCGTTTGTCTTGCTCTTCCTCTTCCTCTTCCTCGTGCTCTTCCTGTTCCACATCATCGTCAGGAATTTCAACATCATCATTAGTTTCCATAGTGACTTCATTTTGCACTTGTGAAGCTGAGTTGGTCCAAATTTCATTAACGAAGTCATCGTCATTAAACCCTGCTGCCAGACTTTCTATGGTATTAGTTTGTGAATTTGGCCATTGAGGTGTGTAGTTTGTTTGGGGATAATTTACAATGTGTGGAGGAGTTGGTAGGTTGAACGAGGAGTATTGTGGTTGGTCTGGATAACTGGTTTGTGTGCTGTACTGAGTTGGATTGAAGTCATCAAATGAATAGCTTGATGTTCGGGAGCTTTCTCCATGATATCCAAGCTATTCTCAACAAAGTCATCATAGAAAGTGGAGCAGTTAAGTTGGATGAAATTCAATAAATAAGAGTATAATAATGGGAAAAAATAATAAATGTTGCATTGATATTCTAAAGTGATAATTATTTTTTTAAAAAAATTGATAAAGAGACAATTATTGTGAGACGGGGGGAGTATAATGAGATAATAAATGGTCAAGGGTATTATAGAATAACACGAATTTCATCAAAAATAACAAAATTTATTTAATTTCTTGGTATGTGTAATTTTCTCAAAAGCGACAATTATCGTGAAACAGATAGAGTATTTTCAAGGCAAAATTTCCTTTTATGAGTTCCTTAAGTGATGCTCTTAAGGCATTTGTTAGCAAGATACTTCCTACGTTTCACAATACTTGTCGCTTTTTGAGAATAATTTTGTTTCAAATTACTTGTCACTTTTAAGTTTCAATGCAACATTAATTATTGATTTATCAATAATACCCTTACCTATTTATTGTAAATAGAGAAATAATAGGATGAAATAATAAAGAAGAATGCAAACTAATGTCCGGGGGGATTTGTTAAGTATCCAATAATTGTAGGCAAGGTAAGGCAACTGAGGATACATACAATGCATTTATTTCCCTTAGTCAATTTACATATATGTCCTCAGCCTCAGTTGCCTTGAATTGATTCGTAGCATCAAATTCCATCAGGCACGCATTATTAAATTAAAGTAATTGACTAAAGGAAATGTCTCAACAGTGGGGGCAAGTTGATGGTGTACGCTTTACTCTCTAGTGGCGGTGGTATAAATTCACAAGTTATTATTTTAATCTTTTATGATCACACGATTAAATTGTCGACAACGATCTACATTTTGTAATAATTAAAAAGAAAATTGTTACTCTTCAAATATTTAACCAAGGAAAATAGATATCTCTTGTTCCAACATATCCGGTAAGGCCAACATAAGGAATTAGATAAGATACAAGCAAAAAGTTGATATCATTTGCATAAGGATCAAAAGGAAGAAAAGTGTTACCCTTCAAATATTTTTTTAAAGAAAAGTGTCTCTTATGTGTGTATCTAAGCACCATAGATTTGGTATTGTGACTAGAATTATCACCGATCCATAATTTTTGTGTGGTGATTTCATTAGTTACCTAACTTCTACCACCATTATTGGAGTAGTAGTTATAGTTATAGTTATAATTATAATTATTAATTCAATGATCAGCAACAATGGAGTATTTCATTGTGATCAAAGTAGTCAAATTGGACTGCGGTGAGGGACCAACTCCAATGTCAGAGAGAACATGCAACGCAATCGCACACGTCACAATCAACAATTATATACACAAAGCCGCCGCCACTTTCCACTTATAGTTTCACTATAAAGTACTTAGTTCAATTTAAACTTCACATTTCATTGTGCATCACTTAATCAAGTAATCTAGTAAAAACTAAAAATGGCTGGTATTGTTGAATCTGATCCAATTCCACTTCTCACTCCTTACAAAATGGGCAAATTCAATCTAGCTCATAGGTATCTTTTCATTCATCCTTCCATTGAATTTCAAAGTGCATCTCAAATATATCATATCACTCACTATGTGTTACTGTAATTTACTCATTTCAGAGTTGTTTTGGCACCACTCACAAGAAACAGATCCTATGGCAATGTTCCTCAACCTCATGCTATCCTCTATTACTCTCAGAGAGCAGCCGGTTCCAACGGAGGTCTTCTCATAACCGAAGCTACTGGTATATCTGACACCGCTCAAGGGTATCCAGACACACCGGGTATATGGACTAAAGAGCACGTTGAGGCGTGGAAACCCATTGTGGATGCGGTTCATGCTAAAGGTGCTACCTTCTTTTGTCAGATTTGGCATGTTGGAAGAGTTTCTGATACTGGTATGTTCTATTTCATCAAATTATCCAACTTTCTTTGCATGAAGATACATGCCTAAAATAATTTTGAAATGATATAAAACATAAATTAGGGATTTTGTTGATTTGAACTTCTTTGATGTTGATCGACCTGCATCTATCTGTTCTTTTCCCCAACTACAGTTTTTCAGCCGAATGGACAGGCACCAATATCTTCTACAGACAAGCCACTCACACCACAACTTCGAAGTAATGGTATTGATGTCGCGGAATTCACACCGCCCAGACGGCTAAGGATAGATGAAATTCCAAACCTTGTCAATGACTTCAGACTTGCTGCAAGAAATGCTATTGAAGCTGGTAACAATACTAATCTTTACAAATATCTCCAAAAAAATTATAAAAAAAAATTGTCTTTAAAACATTGATATTTTTGTTACTTTAGAGGGCACTAGGACATTTTACAATTATGTAACATACTCATTGGGGGTGCAAATTGCAGGGTTTGATGGGGTTGAAATCCATGGGGCAAATGGCTACATACTTGAGCAATTCATGAAAGATCAAGTGAATGACAGAACAGATGAATATGGTGGATCCCTTGAGAATCGTTGTCGGATTGTTTTGGAAGTTGTTGAAGCTGTTGCAAATGAGATAGGTGCAGATAGAGTTGGAATTAGATTATCACCTTTTGCGGAATATGCAGAATGTGTAGACTCTAATCCAAGAGAATTGGGACTTTATATGGCTAATGCCCTCAATAAATATGGTATTCTTTACTGTCACGTGGTGGAACCAAGAATGAAAACTGTTAATGAAAGAATTGAATGCCCTCACAGCCTTGTGCCGATGAGAAAGGCCTTCAAAAGCACTTTCCTGGCTGCAGGAGGTTACGACCGACTGGATGGGATCAATGCCATAGCTGAAAACAGGACAGACCTTGTTGTTTATGGTCGTTTGTTCTTAGCTAATCCAGATTTGCCGAAGAGATTTGCACTTAATGCTCCTCTAAACAAGTATAACAGGGCAACATTCTACACTTCTGATCCAGTTATAGGTTATACTGACTACCCTTTTCTTGAATGAAGAAACCAGTGTTGTAGCATCCAAGTGTGGAATCTCCTCACTAAATAAGTTCAATACCCCATGTAATTGCTTTCTGCTATTGAGTTTGTCAGTGAAATAAGATTTCAAGCATATATATGTTATTGATTCCTCTCAAGCTTAGTCTGCTAATGCTTTGGACCCAGGTCACGCATTTTGTAACTGGTCAGGGAACATAGTATGTAAGAGTAAAGCTACTTTTGTATGTGATAAAGTCATTGTATGCCAAAAAGAAGTTGTGGACAAAAACTATGTTTGGATTTGAAAAAAATCAGTTTTTTGGTATGTCGCAAAGCAGAATTGAGATATGGGGTGCATGTCGAAGTGGGGGTGAGTTGAAAAAGTATGGTAGATTTGAAAGGAAAAAAAAAATCAACTCGGGTAGTTTGGATTAATTTTGCCATCCAAAAAGCCCCGCGGTCTTTTATTCATGTTTAAATAATCCGCGACTAAAATCAAGTTATTTACTCTACTAGGGTAGTTTTAGAATTTTGTTTTCAAAACAGGGTAGAAAAAAAAAACTGATTTTGCTGTACTGTGCATGGCAACTATGTTTTCAATTTTAAGATCATCATATGGTGGTGCTGCTGCTGTTATTCCCAAATACAGCAAGTTTGCTCCTCTTAGTCGTCGTTTTGTTTCAGTTGAACACAACCCTGATGCCGCGGCTGTCCCCTCTTTTCCTCGTGACTATTGCGATAATTACTACAATGCTATCAATACTTTCAATATACTGCTCGATCGAGGCTACTCTTCAATATCGTATTACAATTATGTTCTTTCGAACAATTGAAACTGCCGTAGTTATAGTATTCTAATCGATGAATTATGTGATACTGGAGAAAGACATGCATTACAGATTGGCAGGAGATCAGATCCAGATCCGGCTGAAGATGGTTGTCTTCTCAAGCGCTGCTGTAACAAAATCTTGTTCCGACTCTGCAAAGATAAACTTGTAAACCAAGCCTATGATTTATGTTCTGAAATTAATCATGTTGACGACAATGATGTCAAGCCCGATGCTATCACATATCTAAATCTAATATATGGTCATTGCATCCTCAGTCAATTTAAACAAGCACTTGCCTTGTTTAGAGAAATGGAGACATCAACATACCTCCTCTATCCAACTAAAACTACAAGTCCGACCAATTTAGTTACCGAACAAGAGGTCAATTCTGCTAAAACTGCAGCAGCTGTCATGATAAAAGATGGTGTCAAACCTAATGCTGCTAGTTATCACTCTGTTATCGGTAGATTATACAAAGGAAGATCAACACATGTTGTTATGAATAAGATTGCACAAAAGGTGGAAGACTTGCTATTCAAACAGAATCATCATAAACGTTATAATCTTAATCTTATTCATGAATATGATTGAACAGCAACAAACTTTTTAAGGTCAGCTTGTTTGGGGAAGCATTGACGTTCTCCAAAGACAATGGTTGGTTTCGTTTGATTGCATTCCAAAGACAAAGGCGTCCTCTCTGTGTAAGATAGATATATGGAAATAAGCTAGGATGGTGCAAAATAACTTATGTAGATTACATGCTTTCTAGTTTTCTAATTATAGTACCATGCTTTTGCTTTTATTTTCAACTTTTAACAATGTCTGGATTTCGGCAATATATGTCCGTTAAACAGATAGGTACCCATGTTTCTTGTTTTATGCTCTTTGATTATATAAATACGCCTATGATTGTGTTGGCTTGTGACATTTTCTTGAAAGCCTGGATCGATTTTAGAATTGTAGTTTGCAATGGAGTTGATACGTTTCTCCTCTATTTCGGTGAGAGATATTAGTCTTTTAAATCGCTCGTTCAAAACTGAAATGAGATGTTCAGAATTTCCTCAATTTCTTTAGGATAACAGTTTCAGTTTCATCCATAGAAACACAAATTAACATTTCTTTAACTAAACGAGCTAGGCCTGAGTCGGGCTTTAAGTAGGCCAGACTATAGGCCCCTAATGGGCGGTCCGCCTATTTGCAAGTTGCTTGTATTGACCTCAATTCTCTATTTCCTACTTTAATACTCAAAGTTTAGATCTTCAAGAAACAGCTCACAGGGCTGTGGGAACTAACCCTTATCATACAAAATCTGTCTCCAAGTCTGGAGTAGTTTCTTACTTAATGTTTCGTTCATGTTTTTATTAACTTTGAAACTTTATTGTTTCTTATTTTATGCTTTGCACATAACTGTTATAGGTGGATATGAAATTTCCTAGGGAGAGAATAAGACAATATAGTTAATTCTAAAATTGTTTTGGTTCATCACAATGACTGTCTGAAGTTTTTTTTTTTTTGAATCTGAATCATGTTCTGAAATGTTCCCTTATTACTAATAACTAATAGAAGATAAATTATAGATCTAGAGTTAGATTGACTAACCCTGTCTTGGTTATAAAAAAACCAACAGCATCTACAGGTTAGAAGCTTTTCAGATTGAAATTTTTGCCATTAGAGCTGCAGTAGCATTGTTGTTAAAATCCTGATCAGAATTCTGAAATACTACAATTTATTGTTACCTTGCCGGTCTGAATCCTGAGTAGAATCGTAAACTATGCAAAATCTGTTCGAAATTGTTTACGTTTAAGCGATTTTGCGTTGCCTTATAATTGGCTCGTCTGTGATGTGACGTAGGCTTGTAGCTTTTAGGTTTTGAGTATTTTGTGGACTTGGTTGTTTTGTATTTAAGATTTGAGACTTTAAAGTCGTTTATGTTTAAGCTTTGTCGCTAGTTTGTTTTATGCTTAAGATTTGAGACTTTGCATCATTTATGTTTAAGATTTGAGACTTGGTTGTTTTACGTTTGCTTTATGTTTTCAAACTCTTAAGTGGTTTATGCACTTTATAGTATATATTTAATATTATTTGAGTAGAATCCTTTGATTTTGGTTGTGATCTTGCTATCCCCTTTCGATTCTACAAAATCAATTGAGTAGAATCCTTTAATTTTGGTTGCGATTTTAGGTTTTGCGATCTTGCTATCCTCTTCGATCTGAAGCAAAATCGTGATTTTGACAGTAGTGTGTATATGCAAACCTTTCAACGTATATGACATTGGGAGGGTCCTCAACAAATCATAAGCTTCATGTAGATGGTAATGCAATTTGGTTTGAAGGCAGATGAAAAAACATCTACTATTACTATTACTATATATATGCCTAGTTAAAAATATAGTAATGCAATGGGATGATTTTTCTTAACAAATGTCTAACTACTTTTACTATATGCCTAATTAAAACTCCAAGCAACAACGTTTTGTCTTAATTTACCATTATCTACAATCATCTTTTTTATATATATATGATTAAAAATATTACATTGATAACAGACTAATAAAGAACTTCAACATAAACACACAATATACTTGTCTTCTATGAAAGGTTGCAGCTTGCAAAGAGACAACACTATCATGTGATAGATTATTGGTAAAAAAAAACTTTACAAAGAGTCTGATAAAGTACAATGAATCTCAAGACACCCTAAAGGCATGACCTCAGTATACATTTGTTAGGTAAGACACCCTAACATGTAAACAAAATGTCAAACCAACTGCACACCACATAACCATCACACTGTTGCAACTTAGAGTAGACAGAAACAACAACTTTGCATGCTTTACCCAGCACCAATATATTTCATAACGAAGATTTTGTGATCACAGTAGTCAAATTGGACTGCGGTGGGGTACTAACTCCAAGTTGAGAGAAAGATGCAACGCAAACACACACGTCACCAACAAGAATTATAAACACAGAGCCGCCACCACTTTCCACCTATAGTTTAACTATAAATACTTACTTCAATTTAAACTTCACATTCCATTGTGTATCATTTAACTCGCGTGTATTATAGTGAGTGTGACCTAAGTCACGCTTGGAACAAGATTTAAGCCCACGTGAGTTAACTCATGTTGGGTTCTATTATAAAAACAGAACAACTTACAAATTTCCAAAACTCCATTGTTGCAAGGTAAATCTGACGGTGTACAATTTCAACAAGATGAGACTATTTTGGTCCGCAGCCAAAAGCAGGTGCCTCAGGAACTGTTGAGAACAACCCAATTGACTTAAGCGACGGGGGAGATGATTTATGTGTTTTGATATGTTACGTATTTTGGTACACTTTGGTAGTGAATAAATTTGACTAAAGTTGTGTATTGAATAAATTTGACTAAAGTTGTGTATTGAATAAATTTGAATAAAATTGTGTATTGAATAAATTCGAATAAAGTAGCACAAGTACACGAAATCAATTCAAAAAATACATAATTTTATTTAATTTTAATTTCGTATGTAGGTTACATTACATTCTTCCTAAATAACTTATAGATTACATGCTTTCTAGTTTTGTAATTATAGTACCATGCTTTTGTTTTTATTTTCTAGTTTTAATAATGTCTGGATTTGGGCACTATATGTCCTTTAAACAGATATGTATCCTTGTTTCTTGTTTTATGGTCTTTGATTATATATATACGCCTATGATTGTGTTGGCTTCTGACATTTTTTTAAAGCCTGAATCAATTTTAGAATTGTAGTTTGAAATGGAGTTGATACGTTTCTCCTCTATTTTGATGAGAGATATTAGTCTTTTAAACCACTAATTCAAAACTGAAATGAGATGTTCAGAATTTTCTCAATTTCTTGAGTGTGTTTGGATGAGGTAATTGAAAATTTTTAAAGAATTTAAAATTCTAGGTAATTTAAATGATTCAATTAAATTCTTTTCATCTCTCAATATTTTTGTTTGGGTGGAGTAATAAAAAAATTCAATGTCATCATTTTTGGGGAACTTTTGGTACGTCTATGATGTGACGTAGGTTTGTAGCTTTTAGGTTTTGAGTATTTCGTGGATTTGGTTGTTTTGTATTTAAGATCTGAGACTTTAAGTCGTTTATGTTTAAGCTTTGTCACTAGTTTGTTTTATGTTCGAGACTTGATGTTATTTGTTTGCTTTAAGTTTTCAAACTCATTAGTGGTTTATACACTTTATAGTATAGATTTTATATTATTTGAGTGGAACCCTTTGATTTAGTTGCGATCTTTGATTTTGTGATCTTGATGTCCCCTTTCGATTCTACAAAATCAATTGAGTAGAATCATTTAATCTTGGTTGCGATTTTAGGTTTTGCGATCTTGCTATCCTCTTCTATCTGAAGTAAAATCTCGATTTTGACGATAGTGTGTATATGCAAGCCTTTCAACGTATATGACATTGGGAGGGTCCTCAACAAATCAGAAGCTTCGTGTAGATGGTAATGCAATGTGGTTTGAAGGCAGATAGAAAAACATCTTCTATTACTATATGCCTAATTAAAAATATAGTAATGCAATGGGATTTTAGTTTACTTGAATCTTATGATTTTTTTTAACAAATGTCTAACTACTTTTTTTTTTCTTTTCAAGAATGTCTAACTACTTTTACTACTCCACCCGGTCACTTTTATAAACAAAAAACAATTTTTTAAATATATTTAATAATTAATGTATCCGCTCACATTTATAGATGAGATACATTAACTATTTAATGTATCTAAAAAGTTATTTTTTTCTTATAAATGTGATCGGAGGATTTTATGCATAATTAAAACGCCAAGCAACAACGTTTTGCCTTAATTTATCATTATCTACAATCGTCTTTTCTTATATAATTAAAAATATTACATTAACAACAGACGAATAAAGAACTTCAACATAAACACACAATATACTTGTCTTCTATGAAAGGTTGCAGCTTGCAAAGAGACAACACTATCATGTGATAAATTATTGGTAAAAAAACTTTACAAAGAGTCTGATAAAGTACAATGAATGTTAAAGGCATGACCTCAGTATACATTTGTACAACCACCTTAAGCACACCAATATCAAGTTTCACTAAATGCACATCACCAATTATTATTCTAGCATACAAGTTTGGTCATGGAGAAACCAATCCATATGTGGCCATCAATACTTGTTGGAACATTAGTGTGATGTTGAAAAATAAATTGGAAGATTAAACACCAAGTAATTATATTTTGATCTAATGTTGTGTGAATTGAAAAAATAGAGTGTGGGGGTCCCACATAAAATAGAACTCACACATTAGTAGTGTTTAAATTGTGGTATTTAATTTTAAATACTTGATAATGATAAAAATAATAGTAATTATTATTTTATTTGAGAATATCACTTCCCATAAATTTAGCTTATGGTCGTTGTGATAAGAATAAGAATTTAATTGAATTTCTTATATTTCCTTCATTCAAATCTAATAGTTTGTTTCCTCCACTTTTGTGGATTTGTTTCTTTTGATCCTATCCACAAGTGTTGTTGAACTGATTAATGGATAAACTCCATTTTAATCTTATCCATTAGAGTAACTGTTGTCGCAATTTTTGCTAAAACAGTTACAGAATCTCTATATAAATAGAGAACTTCACTCAGTTCAAAAAACACACCAAAGAGTTTCATTGAGTTGTCGGGAACTCTTTCTCTCTTCTCCCTTTCTTGACTTGTGTTGACGAGTCTTTCTTCTCTTCATCTCATTTTTTCCGTCCCTTCGGAATTAAGAGTGTTCTTAAGACCATAGTCCCTTTTCGGTTTAATGTCCCTTTGAAAAAACATAGTTCCTTCGATAATATAAGTTCCTTCGGAATAAAGAGTACTATTAAGATCATAGTCCCTTTTTGGAATAATAATGTTCCATCGGAAGTAAGAATGATCTTAACGGTATATAGATATTCTTTCAATATTTTAATTGAGGAGAAATCAAAAAGTGGAAATGGTGGTATCACCATATTTGAGTGGTCGTAGTGCCATATTGATACTTTGGAGAAATTAAAGTTAGAATGGTGGTAACACCATATAT
>Ga0315913_1005842_pt1 | contig 14921 bp, 9 predicted proteins | sample MpolsnodulesMG_FD_207736 | JGI IMG/M metagenome (GOLD analysis project Ga0315913, IMG submission 207736) | Medicago polymorpha root nodule microbial communities from Los Angeles, California, United States - small nodules | ecosystem: Host-associated > Plants > Roots > Nodule | place: USA... | reverse complement strand
ATCCAATTGACAATTTTTAATACCTTGTTATCATCAAAACCTTAAGAGTGACATATGTTAAACATTTTTGTTCTACCAAACTCCCCCATTCTAAGGGTAATGTTTGATAAACGTATTTTGTTCCAACAGACTTTGTTGTGGATTTACATTTAATGATGAATTGTCCATAGGTGCCCTTGTTGGGCTAGATGGAGGATCATTACTGCGAGTAGAATGTACCATTTCTGGAAGTTTCTTTCTACTCCTCAAGAACATACACAACAAAAATCACTGAAAGTTGAACACAAGGAACGAATTTACGCAAAAGTACAACCCGCCCATTGGGCGTGCCAATTTGTTTACCTTGGATTTTGGTAAACTACTTAACTAGTTTTAGGAAGGGTGAGCGAGATCAGCCATCAAATCTCAAGACCGTTTGTACTTGATTGCTTAATTTTGTTTGGTGACTATTCTAGCGAACTATGAATATAACCGTCGAAATCTAGAAACAGGATGAGACCCGTCTAGATTATTTTCAGTGGATCGATGCAAAGGCTTTAAAAAAAAGGATTTAAAGGATAAAGGAAAAAAGAAAATAGTCTAGACTAAAAATTGCATTTGAGTAAATGAAATGGAAAAAAGGGTGGTACACAGATTCATACGTTATGGCTTGTTTACTCGTTTCTCCTTTGTGTGTGTGCGGATAGTTTGAGTGTGTAAGCTTTTAGTATGTTTGAATTGTAACCCGTTTTCCATAGAGGAAAATGCTACTTATACTAAGTAAATGCCTACGGACACGTTTAGGATGTAACCGCTAATAACTGCTACGGGTGTATTTGAATTCCAAATAACACCTCTTTGACGAGGAACCGTCATTTAGCTCCTTTCTCTGTCGGACCATCCTTTCGATCAGCAAATGTTCTGGTCTTCATTTCGATTGTCAAACTTGACACTTGAACTTGCTTCGTTCACTTCGAAATCTGGGTCAAACTTTATTGACTGTATTTATTATATCCTGTTGAAAATACAGGCTAACACCCACAGAATCGTGTTCAAAAGACGCTGCAGTTTGGTCTGATCCCTATGGCGTATGCGAAGTTGCTTCCCGTTTTGCTTGAAAAGAACCTTGTCCAGACCAGAGCGCCTCCTCGGGTGCCAGAAAGACTGCCAAATTGGTATCGATATGACCACTCTTGTGCCTTCACCAGGACATGACATTGGGCACTGTTACGCTTTGAAAGCCGAAGTCCATAAGCTGATCGAAGCAAATATCTTGTCTTTCGAAGGTTCGAATCTAAATGTGCAAGCTAATCATGGGGCATAACCTATCAATATGGTGCAAGACAATCCCGAAGAGGTGGTACCTAGTGTTGTGACACATGGGGTGGTTTTCTGAAATTGGATCGTTGTTGATGTTCCTTCTGCTACTAATTTGTTCAAGTAATGTGTTTGTTTGTTGTTTTCTGTTTTTCAAAAAATTCATGTCGTCCCGCCCAAGACGAAAGTGAACTTGTGCAGGGATTTTTGCTTCATGTATTTACATCATTAATAAAAAAGGTCGTTTTGATCCCGACTTTGTTTATATTTTGTGCTTTTTATGGAAAAATGGTAATAAAAAAACCTAAAAATCTTTTCCAGATGTCTACATACAATCATTCACTTGCTAAAATCAAACATGCAGATTAAACATTGATAAAACCCATTGAGCACCTTGACCCTGTACTCCCTCTCGACTTTGAGTTCCTAGTGTCCGAAGCTGAGGAAGAGGAGAATGAAGGATTTCCTGATAAGATCTCTCTCCTACTGGGGCATCTTAGTCAGTGAAGCTACTGCAAATAAAAAATATCAAGAAGATTATCTACAAGATGGCGTTCACTTACAAAGACTGGCATGAGATGCTACTGTTCGCCTTGCACAGATATCGTACTTCAGTACACACTTCAACAGGGGAAACCCCCTTTTCCTTAATATAAAACATGGAGGCCATGCTTCCCGTGGAGGTCGAAGTCCCATCAATGAGAGTTCTGATGAAAGCCAAGCTTGATTGAACTTAAACGCATGACTACCTTGTGTCATGGACAATTATATCAAAAGAGGATGAAACAAGCTTTTGGCAAGAAAGGTCGCCCCCGTGAAGGAGCCCTTGTGCAAAATACAACCAGACTTTAGGGACAAGTGGACGCCTAACTATGACTCTTGCGATTATAGATGGTGACGAACTCGCATGTCCTGTGAAGGCCGATGCAGTCAAGAAATACTTATTCTAAAAATATAAGAACAGCTCGGTAAGTCACAAGCCTGAAAAGGCGGCTTCGGCAAAAATGAGCGTCTCGGTGGATTGAAAACCAGAAAGGGCGGTCCAGGCAAAAATTAGAGACATGAACAGAAAATGATTATCTTGATAGATTCAAAACCTTAAAAGGAAATCTATGCAAAAGTTAAGGATTATGACAAAGTAACTGCATCGGGTCAGACACAATCCACTTGGGGCATCTCAGTTATCAAAGGACCTCCGATTTGAAGCATCTAAGCAGCGAAATTCAAAGTTGTTTGGGAGAATAGCGGTTATTGTGTTCAATGTACATTTCCCATATATTTACCATTTTCCAAACTTTGCAAAGATCCGTGGGACCACGCCATTGGCAGGCCACCACTCAATTAATAAAATTTGAGCATGTGCCCATTTATTTGGAATTCTCATTTATTCTATTTTTTATGGTAATACGTGAAGCAAAAAAATATATAAAACTTTTTTCGCATCTTTTGAAAAGTGTAAACAACAAACACACTCTCTTTGAACTCGTGAGTAGGTGATGCGTACGTCAACATCCGCCTCGAGAATGTTTTAAACTCTGCCAAATAAGCATGGCTAAATACTGTGGGAGGACTTCTATCAAAAAAAATTAAAAAAAATCGCTAAGCTGAAAACTTGAAAAGGCGGCTTAGGCAATAGAGGGCGTCCCGGTGGACTGAAAACCCAAAAGGGTGGTCTAGGCAAAAATTAGGGGCACAAAAAAGGAATATATTTCCGGTGGACTGAAAACCCGAAAGGGCGGTCCAGGAAAAAGTTAGGGATTCTAAAAAACCAAAAGAAAAGAGGCATGGTGGCTAAGGCATATCAATGGAAGAACACTCTGTGCCGGCTTACAAATGGCGACGTTTCTTCCAGATTTTTTTGGTTTGCAATGGTCTTTCTCCCTATGAGGCATCAGTTTCTACCTTGTGTCGGGCTTCACCCCGTCAATGGCTCGATTTGTCTCCAATGATACCATCTCCGATGAAGTGTGTCGAGTGTTTGTACTATGATGTCAGTCCGCCTCTCATCTTACTTGTCCAGTCTTGTTTCATCGAGTTCACTTGTCATATACAATTTATACAGTCATACATTCATGTATTCGTACATTCATACATTCACGCCTACACAGCATATACACAGCATCAATCATACATGATTGCATAAGTCACTCGGACTCTTTTTGCTATATCTCTTCAGATCGGTCTTGACCTAAACAGCAAGTGGCGGTTTCTTTATAGAAATAGCTTGAAAATTTCATAAGCCGAGCCTAGCTCGCAAAATTTCATAAGTCAAGCCTAGCTGGCAAAATTTCATAAGCCGAGCCTAGCTCACAAATTTCATAAGCCGAGCCTAGCTCGCAAATTTCATAAGCTGAGCCTAGCTCGCAAATTTCATAAGCCGAGCCTAGCTCGCAAATTTCATAAGTCGAGCCTAGCTCGCAAATTACCATGGGCCAAGTGAATAGCTTGCAAATACCCTATGCCAAGCGAATAGCTTGCAAATTCCATGTGCCAAGCGAATAGCTGGCAAATACCATGTGTCAAGCAAATAGCTTGCAAATACCCTGTGCCAAGCAAATAGCTTGCAAATACTCTGTGCCAAGCGAATAGCTTGCAAATACCCTGTGCCATGAGAATAGCTTGAAAATACCCTGTGCCAAGCGAATAGCTTGCAAATACATTTTCCCCTCATGTGCCAAGCGAATAGCTTGCAACTACATTTTTCCATTATGTGCCAAGCGGCATGTTCTACAAACGAACAGCTTGTAATTACCTTAAGCTTTCTCAAAAGTGTCAATCCCAGTATGTGGGGTCACGAGATGCCACTCACTGTGCCAAGCGGCAGGTTCTACAAACGAACAGCTTGCAAATGCCTTAAATTTTCTCCAAAGTGCCATCCCCAATATGTCGGGTCACGAGATGCCACTCATCATGCCAAGCGGCAGGTTCTACAAACGAACCGCTTGCAAATACCGTTTAAATTTTTCTCAAATAGTGTCATCCTAGTGTGTCTGGTCAAAAGGTGTCACTAAAAAGTTTTTGTCTTTATTAAGCTATCGATCTGAACCAATACGATAGTAGACAACCATTTCCCTAGTGAAACTACATTATCCCCCAGCGGAGTTGGATCCCTTCCTTTAACGAACTTGGGTATCATGTTGTTGTTTCTCCCCATCAGTCAAAACATATTTGTCGTCCTGCATTCATACTTGCATCACGATCATTCCATAGTATCTTAGGGTCAAAAATGGTGTACTTTGTATTTAAGTCTCTTCGGCCCGTCGAATCGAAGATTTCATCTTCAAGTCTCCGGACGAAGAAACGTAAATAGGGGCATCTGTCATACCCCAATTTTTGACCTAAGATACTACTGTCATATGTCTTTCGGCCCGGAATATTTTTTGTCTATTCAAGAAAAATTTTGGCAGAGATATATTTTAAAATAACTCATTTTGATTCGTTTTCGGGCACACCTTTTATTTTATTTAGTCTTTTATTTATTTTATTTTTTAGTTTTTATTTATTTTATTTTTACCTTTTATTTTATTTTTATTTAAAAAAAATTATCTTATTTTAATTAGTCTTAAAAAATTAAAAAAAGTCTCCAAAGGGGTCCGAAAATTTTTTAGCCAGCGCCACCATTCGTGGCAAGTCACATTGTCAACTTCCCCATTTCAAAAATCATTCAAATCACATTCAACACCCATCAAAATCCATTAAACCAGTTTTCTATTTTCATCAACCTTTGAACCTATAAATAGAGCTCTCATTCCTCACATATACTCACACAAAAAGTTCTTTTGAGTTGTCAAAGAACTTTTCTCTCTTCTCCCTCCTTTAGCTTGTGTTGACGAGCTATTCTTTTCCTATCCCTCTTTTTTTGTCCCGTCGGATTTTAAGAGTGGTCTTCAGACCATAGTCCCTATTTAGATTATTGTCCCTAAGAGGTATTTTAAAATACCTCATTTTTTGGTTCATTTTTGGTCCACTTTTTATTTCATTTTATTATTATCATTTAACATTTTAATTTTTGTCATTCGCAATTAGAATGTATTTAGGGAAATTGTAAATATAAAGAAAAATATGCATTGTCTTTTATTTATTTATTTATTTATTCAGCTTTTATATTAAAAATGAAAAAAAAACTATGTTAGTTTATTATAAAAAGGGAAAGGGGTTTCGTTTTGATCGAATGTCACTACGAAAATCTCTCGCGCTTTTATTTTATCGTCACGTTAATTTTTAGGTTTTAAATAATAAATAAAAAAACAAAAATAAAAAACATTCAAATATTCAAAAAAAAATCAAAAAGAGTTCCCTTTCTTAAATAAAATTTAAAAAAAAACTTGATTCTTATCAAGAGACTTTTTCATTTAATTTTTTAAAATGAAAACTTTAATGCATTTAATCGTATATAAACTTTTTTCTAAAACTAAAAAACAACAAACAAATTTTTCTCTTTGCCATTTGGCTTTCATTTTTAAAACATTTTCAAAAATAATTAAAAAACATCAAACAAATCACTCGGTTTTTTACCTCGAACTACGTGTTTTTATCCCTCGCGGATATGTAGGCAAAATACACTTGTCTTTCCAAATCAAAAAAAAAAACATTTTCTTTTTTTTTCACCACATTAATCTTTTTTTAAGCAAATAAATAAATTATAGCAAAAAAATAAATAAAAGCAAGAGGTTCCTATAGAGTACTATAGACGTTTAGGGTGTTAAATACCTTCTCTTTACGTAACTAACCCCCGAACCTTAAATCTCTAAAAATTGTGGGTTTATTCGAACTTTTCCCCCTTTCCCTTGAAAAAAATTAAAGCTCGGTGGTGAATAAAAATTTTTGAGTCAATGCTAATCAATAACATGATCTTCGAAAATCAACGCGACAATATTAGAGCAGTTGAGTTTGGTTTGCAATTTAATTTGCATCAGGTTGCTTGTGATAGAAATTGTGTATTCGGGACTCTTTTTTTTTTTTGCAAGCACCTTGCACCAATCAATCAACTTTAAGCCTACAATTAATAAACTTTTTGAGGGTATTTTTTGAATCAGCCAATTTATTAATAAACTTTTTGAGGGTATTTTTTGAATCAGCCAATTTATTTGAAACTCCCCATGTGAACAAGACGGACAAGCATAGACAATGACAGTACAAATCTATGAAGCCCCGATACGGATACAGGTGCGGGTGCGATACGGATAAGCAGATACGCGAATTTTTTTAAATTTAGGATACGATACAGTTATGATACATTACCAAAAATTTATAATAAAACTTATGTATGTAAAATAATTGAAGAAAATTAACATTGATTATTACTCTTCATTATTGTATTATAAAAGTTACAATTTTTTAAAAATAATACATGTGATCAAAATAACAAATTTTGAAAGTTTTCTTATAAACCATATTACATTTTCATATGTTATGATATCGAGAGAAACATCATTAAAAGAACTCCATGATATAACACAAATTTTATCTAATGTTGATTAACTGAATCATCTTTCTTGCTACATTCATCCACACGAAGTATAATTTTAAGTGGTTCATCGAGAAACAATTCTACTGATGCATATCTAAAATTGAATAATATACATCTATAAAGAATTTTTACAACATTGTCTCATTATTTTACTCTTCATCTTTTTCTTGGATACGTATATGTGAAGTATCTTAGAAGTATTCTTGTGTATCGTGGAGTATCACATAAGTATCTGATAAAATATTTATTAAAAATTAAAATAATTAATTCCGATACTTCGTGGATACGTATCCGCGAGTATCCGTGGAGTCTCGGTATCTGATACGTATCCGATACGGATACTCTGCATTTTGGAGTATTCGGGCGTCATAGGTACAAACACACACTCCATGATAGAAACACAGTACAAACACACCAAAAGAGAGGCTAAATAGGATGACATCTTTAAACAATAATGCTTCCAACACATAAATAAGACATGCAAAGTGTCAACTCAATTACAAAACATCAAATTTGAAAAACCTCACTTATTTAGAAGCTTGTCTCAAACATATTATGTCATGCTTAGTCAAAAAATGAGAATATCTACTAATTATGGTTTCAAAATCATAATTGTTTTATCATATTTAGGTAAAAGATGAAAATAGGACTAATCACATTGGGCAGATTGCATTTGCATTTTCTGATATGACTTTTTCTTTCTTCAATAACAATTTAAGCCATTACTAGACAGAGAAATGGAAATACTGGATATAGAAATTCAAATCCATTTCAAAGAAAACAAGCATCAAAAGGTCAACAAGCAAGTGTTTGTTTTGAATCCAAATCTTTGAGTCGGTGCTTAAGCTCTACATAATATCTAACCACATATCCAAACGTTCTGGTACAATATTACAATCACCAAAACAAACAATGCATATGTTTAGCAAGAGAATATATGGATCCAAAACAAAACAGTTTGTAAATCAAATGACCATAAAATACTCTAAAAATTACTAAAAAAAAAATCCAATAATAGATCCAAAACATGTAGCAGATCAGCCACAAAAATATATACCTAAGAGAATATTAATGGCTTGATTTCATCTTAAATGCCTGCAATCCAATCTTCTCCGAAATCAGTTGTCTACGATCCATAACCTTCTTCTCGGCAATCTGGAACCTATTCCACCTCTCCTCCAATGCAATCCTCTCGGATTTCCCCATCAATTCCAATCCTCTTTTCACGTCATCCATGTTCAGCCCAGCCAAAATCATATCAGTATCGAATCGAATCATTTGACTCAAAATAACACTCTTATCAACACCACCTTCCACTTTAGCAGAACCACAACCTATTTCTCCCATTTTCAAATCTATATTTGCCACTTTCTTGGCACGCTTTGTTTCTGCCTGGGACCCTCCCAATTTTATATATGCTTCTTCTATGGCTGGCATATTTGCCTTTAAGATGGACCATTGATCCACATTCAAATTTATTCCTGAAACGCAGAAAATAGAAATCGAAAACAATTTTCAATTGTAAAAACATAATTATGTTTCGTATAAGACAAATAAAATTACAGATAAAGTCAAGGATGTGTAGGTAAAGACACACCTACTTTTGAAATTACTTTTTTTTATCTTGTCATTAAGGTCTTGTATGCATTTTTAATCTCCAAGGATGTGTACTTAAATTATGTAATTCCTAACTCTAATGTTGTGTTATATTTGAGTGTTTCAGGTTTCTTAGATTGTGTTTGTTGGGAGGAAGATTTGAGATTTACAAAATCATATCAATCTTACCATATGTATTGTGGTTATTTGCTTACATTTTTTTATATGTGCATCGAATACAATATAGCTACTTTTAAAGTGAGCTTAAATGACCTAAAGTTGTACTGTTTTTTAAAGAACAAAAATATATTATTTAGAGACACAACAGTTGCATAAGAAGTACAAGTGTGTAAGAGAACATACAAAAGACAACATGCACCATATATAGGAGGCACCAACCGAAAACAATAAAACCCAAATGGGAATCAAAGATGACATTGATGAAAGCTAAAAAGTATGCAAACTTTGAGGACTTTCTTTTTCACGTAACATGAATAAACTTAAACAAGATCATAATATGATCATATATGTATACAAAACTAAAATTACATAGAGGTTTAATATGATAAAAAGCACAATACATTTTACCTTTCTCTATAGAAGGATATTCCATTCCGTCTTGATCCCAAAAAAACTTCCTAATGGAGACAAATTTTGTCTTACTCCACTTATTCCACTTTTGAATTGTAACTTTCTTTTGGCTTTTAAGCTGAAATTAGAGAAGAAAGAAAAAATTATAATATCTAAGAGTCATTTTTTTATTTATTTATCTAAGGTATTATTAACCAAAATAAACTAGTAGAAAAAGATGAAAATACTTTGAAGATGAATCGATGGTTATGATGGTCGTAGACATTATTGTCGGAAACTTCCTCTTCTTCCATTTGAGCATCATCCATTTCTGCTACAAGCTCACAAGTTCCTCTTGTGCCTAACGAATACATTGTCTAATACTCTCACGTAAAGAACTACCAGCAAAATAACATAAGCAAGGTCTAATCAATTTCTAAAATAAATAGAATCTCATTAAGGAGGTCTAAAAATAATGTTTATAATCATACATGCTAATTGAAATCTATGTTCTTAAATACTACGCAAATGCTTAGATTTACCACAACAATGACAAAAACAACTCAAAAAGTTTAAATGTTTAAACATGTTTTTTAGAATGAATTTCATCAAGGTTTGAAGCTAAAAACAATAATGAATTTAAAACATCCATATGTATCCATAAATTTGAATTTTTTATGAAATTCAGATTTGGAAGATAATTTCAACTAAACAAAGCCAACGCATTCAGAATGGAAAATAGAAATAGATATGGATGTTTAACAAATAAGTTGGCTTTATGAATTCTTTGAATCTCAGAGTTAGTTCATATTCACATTCAATTATAAAAATTCAAAATCCAACCCCTAAAGTCATAAATTCAACAAATATGTAGGCTAAAAAACTAATAATCAAGAGGAGAAAGCTTACCGGAAACAAAAGGAGAAGGCAAGATTAAATGTGAGAGTTGATATTTTAAAATCTAAATGCCAACCAGTCTTATTTGATTAGACAATGTGTTTGGTTCTTTCTATGACTTGTGAAGTAGTTTGTGCAGAAAGAGTGTAAAGTAGTTTAGGTGTCAATAATAAACATATTTTTGCTTTCTTACTACATTGACTTTCTTTCATTCATTACAGCTGCTTCTAATTACTCATTATTAATTACCAAGACATGTATAGGCAAATTTCTACACAGTGCACCACCAAGTATTGGCTCACAATTTCTACACATGACATATATAGGCAAATCCAACATTATAATTCATTATTTTTTAACTCGTTTAATGCATAAATAAGTCTAATCACAATCGGTAGAATTTTTCAGTCTAAGATATTGTTCCAATTATTTGTTTAAGTAGGACAAAATTGTCTAATTCAAAGCCCTCTTCACAAATTTTTTAACACCACGGACAAACTTTTTTTTCCAATCCATGGCTATTAGCATGTACCCCTATTGTACATCCAAGAACGATCCATTTTCTATACGGCAAACAATTAACTAATCACCCACAAAACAAGTTAGAAAAACGTACAAATCACTAAAAAAGTGATTGTCTTTGTGGGTTATTAGATAGTATAACATAATATTACAAAGAGAAACCACAAATTAAAATACATATTACATAACGTAACCAAGAAGAAAAATTTCAATAACATTTTTTTTTTTTTGAAGCAATAACATATTTTTGAAAACATAATTATTTTATCTAATGAGGAATAAATCACAAAACAAGTAAAATAGAAAAGAAAACAAAAAGTCCCTTTTTATGGAAACAACTTCTGTTATATAAAAATAGTTTGTCTATTTCGTATTGTTATAAACAAAAATTATACTAGAGCAACGGAGTTTGGTTTGCAATTTAATTTGTATCAGGTTGCCTGTGATAGAAATTGTGTTTTCGAGACTCTTTTTTTGCAAAACAGGGTATAAAATGAAATGAGTTGTGAGTACTTGTCTCATACATGTATGTTTTCTTTTGCAAGCACCTTACGTCAATCAAAATGCAAACTAAAGTCAGTTGGTCTAGAATAAAACTAAAAGGTCGAAAAATTAATTAAGCAATCATGGTTACAATTGAACTCTAAGCCTACAATTGATAAACTTTTTGAGGGTTTTTTTGAATCAGCCAATTTATTTGAAACTCCCCACCCAAACAAGATGGACAGGCATAGGCATTCACAGTACAAACACACACTCCATGATAGAAACACAGTACAAACACACCAAAAGAGAGGCTAAATAGGATGACATCTTCAAACAATAATGCTTCCAACACCTAACTAAGACAGCAAAAGTATCATATACCCGCTATAAACCCACTACCTTATTCTATGACAGCAGAAAACAAGAACCAAACATACAGCAGCTATAAAATCCACCATTTGTCAACTCAGTTACAAAACATCAAATTTGAAAAACCTCACTTATTTAGAAGCTCGTCTCAAACATATTATGTCATGCTTAGTCAAAAGATGAGAATATCCATTAATTATGGTTTCAAAATCATAATTGTTTTATCATATTTAGGTAAAAGATGAAAAGAGGACTAATTATAAGGACTAATCACATTGAGCTGATTGCATTTTCGGATATGGTTTTTTCTATAAAAAAATTTGAATTTTTAATTAAATAGTAGTTTATCTAAAAAGTTGAATTATTCTAGACTAGGACAATCCTAATTTGCCAAGTCCACCACACAAGTTTCTAGAGCCACAAACGATGGATCTTATTCATGAAAGATATTCAAAGGAAAATAAAATGCAATTTGAAATGTAAAATATTTAAAATGTCCATTGCTTTAATAGGCCAAAAGTAACACAAAACTCTCAACCCACATTTCAAACTACTACGAAGCTGAAAAGTTACCATAGTAACACAGGAAAATAGATGAAGATTACCTTAGTTCAAGATATCGACGGAGGACAGGATGACAATTAAAGATCGAGTGTTGTGGAGCGAGAGTTGCGATCGAGAGTTGCGAGCGAGAGCTGAAACAACAAGAAAACAGACATGATTCAGATTTGAGTCATTTTTCCCATTCAAAAAGCCTTAAATTTTACAAAATTTCCTTCTTTTAATTAAAGTTTTTAACTTCATCATTAATCCCAAAACCCAATAGAGAAACAACACAATAGTAACTCTCAATACGCTATAACAAGCAGGGATTAATAAAAAAGAATTTACATAGAAAGACGACGAACCCTTCTCCAACATTAGAGTTGATAAAAAAAGAACCAATAAATCAAATGCATATATGATATATATAGTAGAAAAATTAATAATTCAGATTTGAGTTATTATTCCCATTCAAAAGCAGTAAATAACTTCCCAGTATAAAAACTTCATAATTCAGATTTGAGAGTTACTTTTCCCATTCAAAAAACCTTAGATTTAATTTTTTTTTCACATCTTTAAATTAAAGTTTGTAACTTCATCATCAATCTCAATACCCAATAACAAAACAACACAAGAGGAGCTCTCATCAATCTCAAATATAGTCACAGTGAAGCATAAAGCAAATAGCACAGTAGCTAAAAACGTGAGTTCAAATCTTAACATATAACTATTTTTCCATTTTCAACATCCACATCCTTCCTAAATATTTTTAAATTTCAAATCTTAACACAAGGGTACTGCAAAATGTTACGAAAAAAGTTTCAAAAGAACAGCAAGAATGCATATATGCTTAACATTAGATAAATTGAAAAAAAGTAATCACGTGAAAGAAGGAAGTCACAGCCGTGTCTTGGTTAAATTATAAGGACAGAAGGGGCAGACCTGGACTCAGAATATCACTGGGGCACAATTTTCTTATCAAATAATTAAATAATAGTAAATATAATAAGAAGTTGTATTAAAAATAGTTGTAACAACCAAAATTACAAAGAAAATGTTCTATTTTCTATTTGTTGAAAATGAGCTAAAATTACATCATTACTAATTGTTTTAAGAACATCTCTTTCTATGTATGTTACAAGACATTTAACCATTGACTTTGTTACTCTCACAACTCCTAACTCTGTCTCCCGGCATAACTGAACAAAAATTCTAAAAAAAACATATTAGATTACTCCATTACAGTGTGTCAAAACATGAACAAAAGCTTCAGATCATTTCTGTTAACATGTGTCAACACTCAACAACGTAACAAAGCAATTAACATAAGCCTAAAAAAGTAGTAAAATATTTCCCCCCTTTCCAGCCGTTGGAGGAACTCTTCAGGATGTAAATAATAGCAAACAGAGGGTTATTACACACCTAGCACAAAATGGGAGCAAGCAAATGAAGGTAGCTTTTAGGTTTCATGAAAAAATAAAAAAATAAAGAAAAGAGAGGAAAGACAGTGTAAATGGAAGAAACGGCGTTTGGCTTGGCAAATGGCAATTGGCATGAATAATTAACAATTAACAATAATTATACCTCTTAAATCTCAATCAGATCATGAATAATTTTCTACCATTTATACATAAAAAAGAAGGAAAAAAGAGAGATGACCTAAAAAATAGAGATGTTGGTGATGATGACTGGTGTGGTGGACCGGTGGTGCATCCACGACGGTGGTGGGTTTGGTTGCTGTTGACCGGCGGTGTCGTGGTGCTCAACGGATGTTGGTGTGTGAGCGGTGGTGACTGAAACTGAAATAAGTGGAATTGGAAAGAACAAACGCGCGTTTCGGTATTTGTTTATTTCTGCATAATTTTATTTTTTTTAAATTGGGCCCGGGCCAGGTCCGCCCCTGGTGGACAAGATTAAGATAATTGCTTTTTTAACATCAAAATCTTTCTAAAAGCACAAGTAGAATACTAAAACACCCTTAGTGGCAGCTTCAATATGAATCAAGTTAACGTATATGTGTACACAAATTTAGAGTCAGACACATGTGTGCAATTTTTTATTTTTAAAATAAAAAAAAATGGTTCATTATTTATTGAATTAAAATAATTGAAAAATAAAACTCCTGTTTTTTTCTCTCTTTTTGTCCAAACCAAATAATGCAAAATCATTCCTACCCTCACCACAATCTGCCACAACACCCATAAATTCACACATTATAAATACCAATAATTGATAAGGTTTGTTCATCCCAATCCCATGATTTTGTCTGCTACCAATAAGAGATTGAGGCGAACAATTCTATCACAAGTAACCAACAAATCATAATGATGGTATAAACCATCCTACCTAATTAGTTATGCCGCAACGATAAAGAGTATTCAAAGTCCTTTTGGAGCGCAAAGAATTCAACGAGGTAGACTTTAAAACTCAAAGAACTTAATAGTGATATCAAAAGTTGAACTTATGTCCTTGCAAATTAACTCCTTATTAGCTGAATGTATGTTGTAGATTTATAAATTTTTAAGAAGAGAAAATTAACAACCTCATTTTTTTTTGTCAAATCTACGTTCAAACTCCAACCTATGCATTTATAATTTAATATCTACGACGACTAAGCTATCAATTTTTTTTGCTTGTTTAAAATAGGGTTAATTATAAATCTGGTCCCTATAAATATGTCAACTTTTTATAAAGGAGTGAAGACTGGCTGTTTGGATACTCAAGACTCAAACAACAATTTACAAGTGCCAAAACTCTACTGAAATTGTTTCACATCAAAGTTCACTTAGAATTTCTTAACAACTTCCACATCTTAGAAATTCTAGAGTCTTAAAGAGTCTGTATCTGATTTGTATTGTGAACACTACTGATTGTATATCAAATGTTCAAGCTCAAACAAATATCTTTGTAATTCTGTTTGAATAGAAGTCTCTTGATTAAGTTCTTGAGCATAGGAAGTTTATTGCAGTTGTGCTTGAGCATAGGAAGTCTCTTGATTAAGTTATTGAGCATAGGAAATCTCTTGCAGTTGTGCTTGAGTAGTTTGAAGTCTCTTGCTAGTTTTAGCAGTGAGCAATTGTAATCAGATATTACATTTTTAGTGAACTCTCCTTGAAAGTGCAAGGTGGACAGGACTACTTCCGGTTTGTGGAATGAACCTGTATAATTGCTC
>Ga0315913_1005841_pt1 | contig 14924 bp, 7 predicted proteins | sample MpolsnodulesMG_FD_207736 | JGI IMG/M metagenome (GOLD analysis project Ga0315913, IMG submission 207736) | Medicago polymorpha root nodule microbial communities from Los Angeles, California, United States - small nodules | ecosystem: Host-associated > Plants > Roots > Nodule | place: USA... | reverse complement strand
AAAGAAATAAAAATAAAACAAAAAACAAAAAAAAACCAAATAACAAATAACAAAAACTCTCCAAAAACAAACTATGGAAGTCTGTAGTTATATTAAATATACAACTTTTTAATAAATAATTAGTGTTTTTCAATGAAAAATTACTGTTTTTAATTACTTAACATATGCAATACTCCACATGTTAGACAAACTCTTAACAAAAAGAATTTTTTTTTTATTTAAACACAAAAATGAGACCAAGTTGAATAGTTTTTAGTGAAAGATTGGATTGAATCATGAAAATTATAAGAGACTAAATTAGCGATTTTATTTTAAACTTGAAACAAACATAAGTAAAAGCCACCTAAAAAAGCTATGAGTAGTGACTTTTTCTCAACAACATGCCTAACACTCATTTATTTTCATACACTCATTCAATATTTCTTTTCCAATTAATCACATCAACAATCTATTACATTTATTATATCACTGTATTTTCTCAAAATGTATACACACCGATGGAGTGTACACTAAACATTGTCCAGTTCTTTTTAGAGAGGAGCGGTAATGTTAATAAAAGGAAAAATAATATAATAATAAAATAATGAGACAAAATAACTAGTAACAAAAACCAGGAACGAAAGAAGGTAACAACTACATAATGTTGCAGAACTGGAATGTTCTTCATCAATGATTTCTGTATATACTCTCACAATATTCACTATTTTCTTTCTTTTCCTGTTTTGTTCCTTTAGGAGATAAAAAAAAATATATGTTCTATTTTCGCTGAATTTTGTTCATATTTATACTCACAAACTAGGTTAAGGTGAGGAGCCACAACAAACTGTACCCTCTTCTGCACTAGAGGTGGTCCCAAGTTTGTGAAGGTTGTTGGTAATTGCAGAGAATCATGCAGTTAGTGTGACTTTCAAGATGGAAAAAAGGAAAAAATAAGTGTAAAAGAAAATTTGGGATGATCCTCGAGATGGAAGGATTTGTTTGGATTAGGTGATGTAATATTTTTGTTATTTTATTTTATTTCTTCACATTTGAAACAGAGACAACAAGACAATGCCTTCTCTTCTTTTTTTTCCTTCGCATTTTTTAATCTTGTTGGTAATTAAAGATGAAAATCAATTATGAATTCTCTTACTTTTCTTTTAATCTTGTTTTATTGTGCATTAGAAGTAGAAAATGTTTTACCTATTTATATGTAATTATATTCAAGTATTAACATAAGTCTTTCATTGTTATGGTCTATGGCACAAGTCCTTTTGTATTTGTTGTTACCTTGTTAATGAATCCTAAGGTATTGGTTAATTTTGCAATTTTAAGCTATGAGCCTTTGTGTAGTAGTTTTGAAGATGATAAGAGGAAAATTTTCTAACAATAAGAGAAATTTTTTATGATAGTAACTGATTTTTGAAGTGAGATCTTTGCATAGATTTTTGTTACATATAATTTGAGCAAAGAATATGACTGATACTAAAATTACAGATATTATTTAATCTAGTTTATTTTCTAATTAATAAGTAAAATTTGCTTCATATGTTATGTTCACAATCTGTGAAACTCTTATTAGGATTTGGATCAATCACTTAATTTTTTTTATTAGAACCCACATGATCTGCAATTACTTATTCCTTATAGATTAGGAATAAGTAAAATAAATCATGTTACTTAATTTATAGTCCACGTAAGACCATCTACAACAGAGCATCCTAAATTGGATGCTTAAATGGGTTTCATGTGTCTACATCATTACTTCTACGATAATACTTAATAAACATCAATTTTCTCCAACCAACACCTCAAAATAAATTATTAAATATGTCCCACAAATAATTCTATATATCATTACATTTCAACAAAATTTATATAATTTATTAATATTTATTAAATAGGACCAACAGAAAATGAGGAGAGAGAGGGTGTTTTCATAGCCACCATTCTCCATAGACACCCATATATTTTACTCCACAATGGAGTGTCTATTTAATGTGGTGCTAAATAGGTTAAACACACGCCATTGTGGATGGTCTAAGCTTATTCCTTAATCATGTTGCAATTACTTATTCCTAAAATAAGCTTGTTGGATCAATTACTTAAGTCATGAAGGCTACGAAATAATTTCAAAAATCCAAAATCATAGAATAAGGAATATCTTGTCTTATTTGGTCTCCCGACACCAAAGTAGCTTTATACCAAGAACATCTGCAACTGTTAACATTTTTTGAATATTGCAAGAGAAAATTCACTCTCTTAATCATATGCAAGGAAAGAAGAACTTTATGATTTTGATGTTGGATCCTTGAGAAATCATATGATAGAGTGGAATGAAAATTTATTATGGCGGCATTAGAGCAACTGTATTTGCCTAGTAATCTAAATAATGTGATTTTGAGCTGTATTTCCTATACCTCAACGAGCATTAATTGGAATGGTAAAAATAAAAAAAAATTCATAGGTGTAATATTTATATTCTATATAGGTCCTATTTATTGGATATAAATAGGTACTTCATCCGTCTCACAATAATCGTCTCTTTACCATTTTTTCTTTTTCTTAAAATAATTGTCACTTTAGAATATCAATGCAACATTTATTATTTATTTCCATTATTATACCTTTATTTATTGAATTTCATCCAATTTAACTACTCCACTAACTACAATTAATAAGGGTATTCTAAGAAATGATATTAATTTTACCATTGAAATCAACACAATTAATTATTTTCTTAATAATCGTGCACAAACCTTAAACAACTATAATTTAGAGATGGGGGGAGTAAGTGAATAATCACGTTACGGTCCACTTACTAATGAGAGTTCCAAGTATGTGGAAGGTTAATAGATGAACATCCACTAATTTATATTTCATTCGGTCTTGAATGTAAGAAACAAAAATAAAGGCAGACCTATTAAGAAAATGGATTGCATGCATTTCTATTTTCCCAATTTTTCCCTTGTCTTGGAATCATTTTCTAGTCACATTCGGACATCAATGATAGAAACATTTTATAAGGAAACATGACTTTCTACCGATGGAAAATCTTTGGAAAGTGTTAAACATGAAACAAACCGGATAAAGTTAATGAGGGTAAAATTGGAATAGTGACATTTAATATGATGACTTTTGTATACTTATGCTTACATTTGAGACCATCATTTTTTTGTTTCTTTCATTCGAGATCGGAGAAAGTATATTCACAACACTCCTCATGGGATGTCCATCAATGATATCCCTCATTAAAGTTAAATACTTTCGGGAATTTTATATAAAATGTCAAGTGGGTCATATATTGTAACATATATTTCATATATAGATTAAGTCTTTCAAGTGGTGCTGGACTTAATCAAGTATGGCAATGTACTTCAATTCACTTTAGATAGATACGTCTATTTAAAATTGATAGTAAATTTTCACCAATACTCTCAAACAATAAGCCAAAGTTTATATATAAATATTTCATGATTCTCATTTTATTTTTACATCTTCGAATAGATGGGCTACTAGTCCAAAAACCATTGTTTCCAAAAGCTAGTTTATTTCACATCAAATGCATCTTTCCATTTAGTCAATTATTGTATTGTCTATATAATCCTAAATAGACCTAATTTTTCATATATAGTGGTATATTTTATGTAAAAACATCGTCAACGTTGTTTTTATTTCAGTTCCATCACATTTCATTCATGATATAGTTTATCGATATCTGTTTATATACATAAATTTCAGATACATGATCAATTAAGTTGGAACTGAAAGATACATCATGTGAAAGTTGGAGCCGATTGGTCTATCACGCTTCAGACGCAGTTAAGATTCATTTGCAATTTTGCAATATTAGATTATCCAATGTGAACATCTATTTTGATAAGAGCATTATCAACTGATATTTTGTTTGCTTAACTTTGCAAATGAAATCATATTTTCAACATCTCGTTCACAATAATTTATACGAGGATCAAGATGAGACAATAATAATTTATTTCAAATGATTCATTTGAACTTCTGGTTCATATATTAAGTTGCTTATTCTTTTCCCCTAATATTTGAAAATTTAAGTTATCAATTGATAACCAATCTACTTAGCTATAAATTAATCTCCATTTATTTATTCAAGATATTTTACAATATGTGAAGATTGGTGTCAATTATAATTTCTCAATATTCTTTTCCCATCCAACTAAGTGCATTATATTGGAGCAATTGGAACATAGACAACACTTCCAAAAAATACTTATATAGGAAATATTAGGTTTACAAACCAAAAATCAAATTATGAGCTAGGAGATGACTTGCGTATGGTAAATTGTTGACTTGATGAGAATCGGTGTCTCTAAATAAAATATTTCATATTCTCAAGTAGAAAGTTGAAAGATCTTATCTCATTTATATTGATCGTACAATTAATTAAGTTTAATGAATGGTTCTTCAAACCCATTTTTAAATAGGAACACATGCTACTATATGTTCAATATCAATTCTCACATGCATTCAATATGTTTCAAGTGAGGAAAATGAGATCTTAGTCAAATTAGTTGAAAAAAATAATCTCTATTTGAAAAAAATAACATTAACATGTTTGATCGATGTCTATGATTTAACACATTAGAAGAAACTTGCAGTTTGTCGTACAAAAGAATGAATGCAACAATCATTTATGAATACAATGTCATGCACATTGTTTAGTTGAAAGGATGATGAGAGATAGAACAAAAGCATATTTTTTTTCAAATTTATTTTTCACGTAGGATCTTCAAAAGAGCGGTAATCTAAACATTCATGATTCAACAAATTTGTTTGTGTTGATAACATGTTATGAAATAAATTAAATATTAAGATCAAAGATAGAGAAGATAAAGACTTTGTATATTATTCTCTTTATAAATGTAATATTTTTATTTTATAAAGGCAAAATAGGATATACAAACAGGTAAATGAATAATCACATTCCAAATCTTTACGTATGATCTCGGACTCTAGATAATTGATAAATTCGTAACATAAAACAAGTTTTTTTTCACAAATATAAAACATACAGATGAAACATTATAAAAATCATAAAAAAATTCAAAACAATAAAATAAAAATAATCACGAAAAAAAAAATCGATTTTAATCTGCATTGATTGCATAATGGGCCAAAACATACTGAGACTTTTCAAGGTAATGCTGAGAATAAGAAGTTGACTATGAGTGATGCTTTTCAACCAGAGTCTGAATCTGATTGCGAGGTTGTGTGTGGTGATGGACTCATTACCATAGAGGATCTTCTTAATCCAAATCTTGTCGATCAATTGAGAAGAATGCTACAACTATGCATACACCACTTCCAGAGGCTGATCAAGCCGAGGTAGAAAGGAAGGTAGCATATGATATATCAAAAAAGCATGTCACAAAGTATCAGCCCATGATTCAGAGAAAAAAATTCATATCTTTTTTAATATTTCTTTTGCTTCTCCCTCACTTTCTTAGCGTCCTCAAGTCTTTTACCCTTTTATCAAGTTATGTGGAAAATTTTAGCAGCATGGATAAATAAAAAATTGACTTTAATTTCACATTCAATTACTACTGCCAAAAGTTATGTATATCTTCTTGATACATTATGTGATGACGTAGTAGACAAGCCATAACCCTCTTGACTAGCATAATATGAAAATTTTAAGTTCAAATGTATTTTGAGATGTTTAGCCTGTATTCAAATTTCTAGTGCTTTTCAATGTTCCCCGCGTCTTTTTGAGTTTAAGAATAAAGTAAGCATTAACCACATTGTTATGTTTCTGTTTGCAAGCTTTTTTTTTATTGATGTTGTCTGTGATGCATTTGACTTGTATTTATCTGTGTATGAATGATTTACATTGTTTCATGTCGTTTATGGTGCATGAAAAGAAGGCAAAACGTATTAAAAAGATAAAGTCAGGGACATTTCATCGTCGCCTGAAGAAAGATAGGTTGAAGGCAGAGTCTTCTCGGATTGAAATGGACTCTGAAGTTGCTATGAAACAATATTTCAAGAGGGCAGAGGTATTGAAATATACCAGTGGCCGAAGAGTATTTGGAAAGGCTAAAGCCCATGTTAGGCAAAATATAAAGGTATGCCACTCATTTTTGTTTGTCAAGAATATAAATTGAACTATTGGTTTGGCCTTATTATGTTGTCCTTTTCTCTTCTAGCACACTGAGGGTAGCGACACGGACACAGACAGTGAAGGAAAGATGGTGGGTGGAATTCCGACTTCTACATCTAAACCATCTTATGAACTTCCATCTCAAGAGGAGCTCATTCGACAAACTTTTGCGGGGGATGATGTGGAAGCTGAATTTCAAAAGGATAAGTAGAAGATCCTCAATGAAGAAAGTCCTGAGCCAGAAAAGCCTATATTACGTCTTGGTTGGGGCCAATGGACAGATACACAACAAAAGAAAGGTTTACCAAATGGGCTGCATAAACAATATAAAGATGCCCTTAGAAAAAGAGATCAAACTCTTAAGAAGAGAAATGATACTCAACTAAAAAATGCGATCATCTCAGAGAAATCAAGTAAAAAGGTTAGTGACGTAAAATACAAGGTTTAGGACATATGTTTCCAGATCATAGACATCAACATTCATGGATGCAATAATTTCTTCTCCAATAAGAAATTTGAGGAGTTGTTTATTCTTGATTTACATTTTTAAATTTTGGGGTTTGGTATTATTTTCTCAGTTAAATAATGGAGTATGTTTTAATTTTATTCTTTTGGATGTTGCAGACTGAGAAACTCTATACAAAAGTGTTGCCTTACCCTCATACTTCTAAAGAGGCCTTTGAACAGAACATGCGTATGCCCGTTGGACCTGAATGTAACCCTACAACTGCAACTGGACTTCTTAATCGGCCTGAAGTAAGTTTTTCCGAACAATTTCTTGTTAACTTGGCATTCTTCATTTTTCCTTTGTTAAGTATCATGTTAGTGCCTTTATTCAAAGTAATTAAGAATAATATAAGGACTAGCTTCCTTTTTGAGTGAGAAAAGCCCTTAATTGGATACTATTAATGGATTTTAGAGAGGGTTCTAGTACCATACTAAATTACTTGGGAAAAAAACAGTATAGTATGTTTGTGTAATTTTTTTGGTAGCTTTCTTGTAATGTAAGTATATTATTGTATGTGCAGGTGGTGAAGAGACCAGGTTTTATTATAAAACCAATAAGAGTTTGAGGAAGTGAATGAATCCTCATGAGAAGAACCTTGTGTATTACTAGTATTCACAGGTGAAATTGTTAATTGATTTATTTTAGGCTTAATAAATATGCCTCTTTTAATATATTTTAGCCCAATTGATATGTTTAAGATGATAAGGTAGTGGCAAAGAATATGCTATCTTGGACATTTCTTTTCTTGTATCAGATTTTATTTTATTTTATTTTTATGAATTGTTTTTTTGGCAAAGTGAATAAGAGTTGATTATCGTCGTAAGTCTTAATAATTGATGTTTTTAATCCGAGTTGAACCATATAAAGAGCTACATGTACACTAACTAATGTATCGTGTGTATTGATATTGTAAGGTAATTGAAGTCACCCAAGCGAAAAACACTATCATTGGATCAACATCGATGTAGTAAAAATTATCATGAACGTCAACTCTTAAAAGGACCCGAGTACCACAACTATTTTTTACTTTAAAATATATAGATTTTTTTGTGACCATAAAATAATTGTTGGTGCCTACATAAATCAATTTTTTTTTTAAAAATAATAATAAATGTAGAAATTTACAAGATATAAAACAAAATAAATTGATAAATTATTTCTAATTTTAATTTTTCATTCTTCTAACTTTTTAACACTGAGCATATAAAGCGTGATACATTAGATTATTTTGAATAGTTTTGTTAAGAAAATTGTTTATTTTGTAAAAATTTAAGATATTTCTTTTAAGAGTATGTTGATTGACATTTTTTCCCCACATTGAGTCATGAAGTTCTTCCATTTAATATAGATTAAAATTGAACTCTTCTCGTTAGTTAAATAAACTCTAGGCAGTTTTAATTTTCAATCGGTAGTAAATTGTCAATTTACAAGTTTGTTTTCTATTTATGTTTTTTTTTCTTATCGACTATCTTGCATGACATTGAGGATCAAACTAAGAACAAAATATTAACATTGAATGATTGGGCTAAAGCTTCATATGTTTGCAAACTCAATGAAAAAAATTTCCTTTCTCAAATTATGTCATTCTAGCAAAATGTGTTTGTCTTGAATTATATACTGTTTTGTAATATCATCGACTCATTATTGCTTCCTTCTTATTATACCTTTTGTTATTTATTGTTCTATCTTTTTTTAATATTTAATTTATCTTTTTCATATCATTAACTAAAAATACTACCGTAAAATAACTCATAATTTTTCTTTTTTATACAACATTAATCAAATTTTTTATTGTATGAAATTGTGAAAATACATATAGTTTGAGAAAAAAAGGAGTATAATAACAACAACAACTCACCATGTGAATCAAACTAATAATAATTGTCATGGAATAAATTGTAATGGACATTTCTTTCAATATAAAAATTTGTGAAAAAAAAAAAAGAATCATATAAAAATATATGTGTGCAGGAATAAAAAAAATGTATTTTTTTTCTTCAAATAAATAATTAAAAAACAAGGACTCTATTTTAAGGTGAGGGGTTACATGATGCAATGATGCATGTTGACGTGCCTCACAATAATTAATCTTCTTGTTGTTTTGAGAAACACATAACTAATTAATTAATTTTGTCAAAAAAAATAATAATTAATTTAATCAACCAATTATTAACATAAACTATAGAGGAAGAAGAGGAGAAGGAAAAGGAAGAGGGTGAATGTGGGCCCAGAAACCATTACAATGTTCTGCACATTTGCCTTTCCTCCATTGTTTCCCTTTTTTTTTCATTACAAACAATTCTTTCTCTGACAGCCCAACCACATGAATTCATATTCATATATCATCACATCACATTGTATCAACTTTTTTATTCTTCTTTTTGTCACAAACATTTTTCCTTGTTTTAAGGGATAACTTAATTCCCACCCTCTTCATGCATCATCTTAACATTATTAATATATCAATATTAACCTCGTTGTAAACTACATTTTGCTTATTATCCCTTAGAGGAACAAATTCTAGTGCTGCATTTTCCCATATTAGGCCAAATTTGATTACATTCAGATTTTGCTATCTGGAGGGTGGTGATTCAATTTGAAGCCTGCCCATTTGATGTTTTGGCCTTTCTTTCCCTTCTTCACGTTCAACGTCGGATTTTTCTGATTGGTGTAAGAAGGGAAAGAGAGAGAAAACTTCAAACCAAACTTGGTTCAGATTTTGTGAATTTCCTCAAAACTAAATCAATTGGTTAATGTTGGAATTTGTAAATGACTACGGTATCCGGTGTTGTTTCCCGCCAAGTTCTGCCTGCTTGTGGTTCCCTTTGTTTCTGCTGCCCTTCTTTGAGGGCAAGATCTAGGCAGCCTGTCAAGAGATACAAGAAGCTCATTGCCGACATTTTCCCTCGTAATCAGGTCAGCTTTTTATGTTTTCTGTTTTATTTCCTTTTTCGGATGGTTCAATGCCGCTCTAGTCACGCCACATTGCATATGTATAGTAGATTTTTCACCTCTAAAGTCTAACCGGATCAATTCACTTTAGATGTAAAGTAAGTAATCTCATCGACAGTTGATATTGGGATCACTTACTTGACTCTCTAAAGTGCGTTGGTCTTTAGAAGAGCCAAATTCATATAATGTAGCCATGTTGAAGGAAGTAATTATCTGTAATGGATTGTAATTTATGTTGGTTTGATGTCAATTGTGGTAATACAGTGGTTTAAGGCACAAAAATATTCATTTATGTATATGCTTATAATGCTTCCATCTAGCTAAGCAATGAAAGTATAGTATTGTTCTGTACTATTTGAAAAATCCATTGTTGCATGATAGTGACCTTTAGGTTTATGTATCACATAAAATTAAACAAGAGATATGTAAGTGTCATGATATCCTGGCTGTATTGATTTTCTTTTTATTTTGTGTATGAGTTGACACAGGAGGAAGGTCCAAATGATAGGAAAATAGGAAAACTTTGTGATTATGCTGCCAAAAATCCTTTACGCATCCCAAAGGTATGAACTATTTTAACAAAAGAAAAAGCGTCTTAGTCATTGACATTGTTATATATGAAACACTCAAGTTTCTAAATGCTTAAAGGTTTGTTTGGTCGCTCACTAAAGCTATGTAATTGGTGATCAGATTGTGACAGCGCTTGAGCAAAGGTGTTACAAGGAGCTACGAAATGAGAATATTCACTCAACAAGAATTGTCATGTGTATCTATAAGAAATTTTTGTCTTCTTGTAAAGAACAAATGTGAGTTCATATCTATTTTATTTTATGCTTGTATTAGGTGGCTTAATAAATGGCTATTAAAGTATCTTTGAAGTTAATATCTGTTAAATTAACATGAAGTTCTTTTTTTGCTCTTTGCTTAACATTGTGGAATTGAGATTATAAACATGTGGTGCATTTATTGTTTCTGTTTATTGATAGGCCACTGTTTGCTAATAGCTTACTAAGTATTATCCAAACCCTGCTGGATCAAACACGGCAGGATGAAATGAGAGTTATTGGATGTAACATTCTTTTTGATTTTGTAAATAATCAGGTTTGTTTCATTTCTTCTACTGATACATGTTTTAACTTAAGGGGACTAATAATATAAAATAACAATTGCAAATTTCTTGTTATCCTTCTAAATTTTGACCCGAAGAACGCTTGAGACTCGCGTATATTTTAATTTTTTTCAGGTTGATGGAAGTTACCTGTTCAACTTAGAAGGTGTTATCCCAAAGCTTTGTCAATTGACTCAAGAAACGGGGGAAGATGAAGGTGCCAGAATTCGCTGTTCAGCTGGTTTGAAAGCTCTTTCATCAATGGTATTTATTTTATGATCCCACCATTGTTCTTAACTCCTTTGTTCGAGGGTAGTATAATCTGTATACATATCCTCTATAATTAAATCAATTACTTTGCTCTGTAGGTTCGGTTTATGGGCGAACACTCTCACATATCAGTTGAATTTGATAATGTAAGTACATTATTTACTCCTTTAATGTTATGACTACTTATTTTTCTGATTTTTCTCATATTGGCTTATAATGAATTTTGTATTTTTTTCTTTAGATACAATATATATGTAGTTAATCTTACAGCATATTGTATAGAATATTGTGTGGTCTGCTTATTTTTCTCCAAAATACTTCTTATTACAAAATAACTTGAGGGTGATAAATGAAATAGTATAATTCCCCTTCTGAAATGAGAGTGACCTTCATTTTTATCAGTAAATATATGAAATTATCAATGAAATAGTCATGGAGAATATGAGGGCAAGACTCAGAAAATTAATGCTGGGGCATTTTTGTAAGAATCATATTGGTGTGGCTAACTCTTACTTCTGAGTTTTGATTGCATCCTCGTATAATAATTTGTATTGGTTTTGATAAAAACTATCAAATATATTGTTCAATCTATAGTGAAAATTTCTCTGCATTATATAGATTGTTTCAGCTGTCTTGGAAAACTATGAAGTTCCTAAAGAAAATTCAGAAAGTCTAGATCATGAGGAACAAGGTACCGACACCAGAAACGAGGATCAAATTATGCTAGATGTCAAAAAGAGAAACCCATCGTGGAGTAAAGTTGTTAACGACAAAGGCGAAGTAAATTTTGCAATGTAATTGTTTTTATCAGCAGAAGATCTTTGAAATGGATTGTGTTCTATTTATTTCATTAACTTTCAATGTTTATGTTTCATAAATGAATGCAGGGAAGATGACAAGAATCCCTCTTTTTGGTCCGGGGTTTGCCTACATAATATGGCCAATTTAGCCAAGGAAGGGACTACTATACGTCGTGTAATGGAATCTTTATTCCGATACTTCGATAACGGAAATTTATGGTCTATAAAACATGGTCTTGCTTGTTCTGTGTTGAAGGACATATTATTTTTGATGGATGATTCTGGTATACTATTTTTCTTGCTTGACCATAAATTTCTCCTATGTCATATAATCATTTGTTAATCGCTCCAAGTTTCCTCTATTATTTTTCCTCCATCTGGTTGTTGCAGAGAAAAACACACATGTATTGCTCTCAATGTTAATTAAGCATATAGATCATAAAACTGTCCTTAAAGAACCCAACATGCAGCTGGACATTGTTGAGGTGGCGACTTCACTTGCCCAATATGCAAAGGTCCAACCGTCTGTGTCTATCATTGGTGCAGTAAGCGACATGATGAGACATTTTCGGAAGACCATACACTGCAGCCTAGATAACTCCAATTTGGACACTGATGTAATCAATTGGAATAAGAATTTCCAGGAAGTTGTCGATAAATGCCTAGTTCTCTTAGCAAATAAGGTACCTCCACAAGTTTTAATCAAGTTTATTTCTAAACATTCACAATATTTGAAGTATTTATTGTTTTGTTGGTGTTACATTCTCATAAACAGGTTGGAGAAGCAGACCCAATTTTTGATGTTATGGCTGTGATGTTAGAGAATATCTCAACTATTACAATGACATCAAGAACCACAGTCTATGCCGTCTATCGAACTTCTCAAATTGTAGCCACCTCATCGAACTTGTCCGATCAGAAAAAGGCAAGGAATCGATATACGTGCTTTAATTTTTTTCCTCTATGCTTTGTGGATTCGAGTTTCATGGATAAATTTGATACTAAAAGTAACCTTACTTTCCTCCATAGGCATTCCCTGAAGCATTGTTTCACCAACTACTCTTGGCTATGGTCCATCCAGATCATGAGACACGAGTGGTAGCTCATCGCATTTTTTCTGTCATTCTTGTGCCAACTGCATCTGATCCCAAAGCATTGGGTGTTCCACGAACACTTTCAAAAGCAGTATCTTTTTTCTCCTCTTCAGCTTCTTTATTTCAGAAACTAAGATCGCAGAAACGCTCTTCAAGTGTAAGATTAAGTCAGTATAACAAAGAAAATGTAACACCAGCTAATAACAATGTTGGGATCATAAACAGATTGAAGTCAAGCCATAGTCGGGTTTATAGCGTGAATAACCCTCCTCTACCAAATAAAATGGATAACAGTGACAATCAGAACTTGGTGAGTCTTTCATTTGAGTATACACTACAGATATGATGTTATCATGCTTAAACACTTCCATTCTAACCACAGAGTTCTGTTTTTTTGGTAGCTTGAATTGGATGTTATCATGGTTAACATTATTTATGGTCTTCTTTTAAATTGAGAATAGGAGGTTGTTTCCCTCAAGCTGAGTAGGCATCAGATAAGCCGATTAGTATCATCAATTTGGGCACAGTCTACCTCTCCTGAAAATATGCCTGCAAATTACGAAGCAATTGCTTATACATACAGCTTGGTGTTGCTTGTTTCTAGAACTAAGGTGGTAACTGGATTCATGATTATGCTATATCTTCTTATGTGATCTGAATAATTTTTAAAGGGTCCCTTCTCTTTGTATGATGCTATGTTTCCTTTTTCATGATAATATGTGATACTTGCAATATTTTTACAAATCAAAGGAACTCGGTTAATTGTAACTGTGATATTGGTTGCACTCTTTGGTGCTGCTCTAACATTACAGCATGTTTTGTGGGTTGTTTATTGACAGTGTTGAGGTGTGTTTCTGCAACTTTAACTCTCTTGTCATCAACAACTTTGATGTAACATTATTATTTATGACTTGTATAATTTTAATACTACTCTATTCATCTATTGTCTCTAAAATGAATACAGGGACTCAACTTTGTTGCTAGAAATATATGTATTTCCCTTCAAACTATAATGGTAACGTAGATTTCATATTGCTCTCATGAATGTTTGATGGAATATGAATGTCAGTGATGTTACTTATAGTTTTTGATTATTCATGCTAAGATCTTGTATGTCAGTTTGCATTGTTCATGGATCACACTGCTGACATAGAGGCTGTCTACATCCGTAATTTTATTTTATATAACTTTCCAAATTTATTGTCTTTGCAGAAATCTTTTAAGGAGTTAATAATTCGGAGTTTTCAGCTTGCATTTTCTTTATGGAAAATTTCTCTTAAAGAAGGTGAGCTTTCAGTTATGATAAACTTAGCACTAAATCTAGTCTAATAGGTAAGCAATGTTGACACATAATTTAAACTTTTTATTGGTATGAAATAAGTTTTTAAGTTCAAAAGCTAGGTTAACACTAAAATATGTTTGGTAAAAAAGTCTATTAAATGCCGATTTTGAGCCACAATATTGTAGATAATGGAAGCCCCACCATGTGCCTCTGCAGCTCCTATTTCTGCTGACCATGGGTTGCGGAGGACTAGTGATTGGTTCCTAGTATATGAGGTGCTACTTTGATTTGCAAGGAAGAAGAAAGAGTTTTTTATTACCTAAGGAGATAGAAGAAATGCGACAGCTCCTTAGGTTATCTTGAGTTCATCCATCAACTATTTGAGGATTTCTTGGTAAATTTCTCAAGCAAGAGGGACTTTTTTGTTCCTATAAGAAATTTGAAGCCAAAAGGATGTGAATTGCAATGTTGAGCGGCTCAACGTTGAGCAACCAGTTGAATGTGAAATGTTGCGTTGTGATTGATAAGAAACTAGTACTTTTCATGAATTACACAAGCTGCTGACCAAGCAAGTCTTGCAAAATAAACCACCATTTGGAAAATATTCTTTATATCCATTTTACTATAAACCGGATACATTTCTATTGAGAGTGGATGCTAAAAAGATAACAGGATAGTGCAAACTTACTGTGATGTTGGAATGTCAATCCTTTCAGCTATTAATTCCTACTGTTTTTGCAGGACCGTTGCCACCATCTCGTCGGAGATCACTCTTTATTTTGGCAATTTCGATGA
>Ga0315913_1005839_pt1 | contig 14927 bp, 9 predicted proteins | sample MpolsnodulesMG_FD_207736 | JGI IMG/M metagenome (GOLD analysis project Ga0315913, IMG submission 207736) | Medicago polymorpha root nodule microbial communities from Los Angeles, California, United States - small nodules | ecosystem: Host-associated > Plants > Roots > Nodule | place: USA... | reverse complement strand
CTTCATTAAGAACCGATGCCGCCTCATTTTACCACGAGTCATTAATGTTAATTCCCACTAACAGACTCTTGTGGAAATCAACCTTCAAACCCGACATGGCTTCGAATAGAACAAGAGCAGCCCGCAAAGCTCTAACCGTTCGCCTAACTCTAAACCCCCATAAGCACTTTTTAAATAAAAAAATTACTTTTAAGAGTAGAGAAGTCCAAAATAAGTGATTTTTTTCTTACAAAATCTATAACAAACGAGCTCCAAATTAATTTTGTAACAAAAAATCACTTTTATATAGTTGTATCCAAACAAACTACATTAGTTTTTAAAAAAAATAATAATCTTATTACAGTAAACAAACACGACTATATTCTGATTTTTCATAAAAACACTAAAAAGTTAATCTCTAAATTATTTTATGTCAAAATCACTTTTATTTTAATCCGTAACAAATGGGCTCTCAATCTTATTTTACCCATATTTTCTCTCTCCTCTAAAAAATCTATTTTTTAAAAAGCTACTTTTAAAAGATTTTTATTTAAATTTGTTTTTAGATTTTATTATATTTAGATTCTATTTCTTTTTTTAAAAAAAAACTATAACAAACGAATGCAATACTCTTGAAAGTGGTTGTTTTGAAGGAAAAAAAAACTTAATAAATTTAGGGTTAAATATGTTTTTAGTCCTTACATTTTGCACTCCTTTGATAAATAGTCCCTACATTTAAGTAAATGTTTTTAAAATCCTCACGTTTTATCTCTGTTACTAAATTTAGTCCCTGCCGTCAATTTCCTGTCCAGTCACCAAACGGACTGCTGATCTGGCAAATTTTTTTTACCTTTAAATATGTTTTTGGTCCCTATAAAATTGAGACTTTTATGTTTAATCCTTACTTAATTTTAATAGTTTTTTATAGTCCCTATGAAAAATTTATGCACTCAATATTAGTCCTTACTCAATCCAATTTATTTAATTTATGCTTAAAATTGTAAAGAATCAAAATACTAGTACCTCAAGTTATGCCTTAATTGTAGCAACTAACTAAAACAAGGATGGCAAGGAATCATTGCATGATATTCAACCGTTGGAAGAAAATCTCATTAAATTCATATCATTGACTTATGGAGTAAAGCAAATCAATCACATAAAGCCTTGATTTATTTACCATGATATTATATATCTGCCTTTCCTAATATTGCTCATATGGCCGTTGTGCCTCATGAGTATTTATACACATTGTATAATCTTTGTACAGAATCATCAAAAACAATAATGAAATAAAAGTATATTTCTTAAATTTCATTATGGTGTCAGAGCTTGTCGAATTCAAGGGCCGCCTAAACCTATTCACGCATCAAGCCCAAAGAGTGTTGGGCGTGAGGGAGGTGTATTGGGAAAAACCCAAGTTCCACATCGGATAGATAAGACTCTTGAGAAGAGTATATAAAGAGGAGGCATATCCATTAGTATTGCATAAAATGCAAATGGCATTCCAATTGTACATCATAGTGAACCTGCAATTGGTACTCCATTTGTCTATGTTGGAAATGTTTAATCAACCAAAAACAAAATAAAAGAAGGCTAGAAGTTGTAGTAGTTGGACCTAAGTTAAGCTTCATCACATATTTAACAAAAAAAGATGAAGCATTACATGTCAAATGCTTGATTACACACACTTAGTTCAACATAAATAGGCATCAATCATCAAAAAAGTACTACTAATATAAGTTATACTTCCATGCTTCAATTTCCTTCCTCTTCTCTTGGATTTGATTTCTTTTTTCCAACTTCATGATGTCATTTCACGAGCCCAGTCACCAACTCTTTCATGGTGTTATCCTAAACTTCTGGTGTCATAGTACTAAATCCCCTTAATATGTGGCTAGCCTCATTGTCAATGTTGTTACTTGTGCTTGCAATAGGCTATATTTCAAAATGAAAACAATTAGGAATGTATGAAGCAGTAACATTACCATGCTATAAGACTAAGATTTAATAGATAGTGAAATACCTAGTCACTTTAGATACATTATGATTCCAACAAACTTGTCCATGAACTAATCCACTTATTGTCTCTTCAAACACATTTGGTGGTAAAGCTTTCAATCCTTGCATCATGGCTTCAACCTCATTGACAGTAGACTGCAATAATTTCAGTTACAAATAACTTCACATTAACAAAGTAATTGGTTTCATTTGTTCTATGTTATAACCAAACTTTCAAGCATAACAGTGAATTATATGTCTTTGTTCACATAACAGAAACCAATAAAAGAACCCATAAAGTGCAGTAATGAGTTAGCGACTTAAATAGCCCTTACAACACCAGGTTGAGGTGCATCACCATCATCAGACATCACTGTCACAGATTTAGCAGCATCAATTTCCTTTTCTTTGGTGCACGTTGTTTTTTCCTTTTCACAACATCACTAGCCTCATAAACTACTTTCTTTCCCCTGGCAGAACTACTCTCAACAACATTAGATGGATTTTTACATGACCTCCCCTAATATTCAAACATATAATAAGTAAGAATTATAATGCAACATGATTAAAGCATAAATTAAACGAATTGGATTGAGTAAGGACTAATATTGAGAGCAGAAATTTTTCATAGGGACTAAAAAAAACTATTAAATTAAGTAAGGACTAAACTTAGAAGGTCTCAATTTTATAAGGACCAAAAACATATTTAAAGGTAAAAAAAAAAAATTGCCAGATGAACAGTCCGTTTAGTGACTGGACAGAAAATTGACAGCAGGGACTAAATTTGGTAACGGATATAAAATGTGAGGATTTTAAAAACATTTACTTAAATGTAGGGACTATTTATCAAAGGAGCGCAAAATGTAGGGACTAAAAACATATTTAACCCATAAATTTATAACAAATGGGCTCTTAAAAGCTACATATATACTCTTGAGAGGAAGGTTCCAATGTTACCCGTGATTAACTTCTGTAGCTAGCAACACACGACATGCCGACATGGTGTGTTTTAATTAGAACCATTTAACAATCAATAAAAGAATACAAAAAATATAATACATAGCACTATGAGACAATGATTTTAAAAATTTTGGTTTTAAAGTTGTTGTCCCAGGAATACTTAATTGCGTGTGAAATTGGGCTGAATAATCAAATCAATTGTTAAGCTGCTTGTTGCATGCAGTCTATAAAAGGAGAAAAAGATACGTTATAGATATATCACTACATCATTCTCATAATTCACTATGAGAGCACACATCATATTTTGGCTGTTCTTGATACCTTCCTATTTAATAAATTCAAACCCTAACAATTTTATGGTGAATGGCTACTGTCTTGGCCATGAACGTTCCTTGTTGCTCCATTTGAAAAACAACCTGATATTCAACCCCACAACATCCTCAAAGTTAGTTCATTGGAACAAAAGTAATGATGATTGTTGCCAATGGCATCGGGTAACATGCAAAGATGGACATGTTACGGCCCTTGATCTTAGTCAAGAGTCTCTCTCAGGAGGGCTTAATGATTCAAGTGCTATTTTCAGCTTGCAATACTTGCAGAGCCTGAATTTGGCTTTCAATAAGTTTAATTCTGTGATTCCTCATTAGGTGCATAAACTGCAGAATTTGAGGTATCTCAACTTGTCTGATGCTGGTTTTGATGGACAGATCCCAAAGGAAATTTCTTACCTAACACGATTAGTTACTCTTGATTTGTCTTCTTCAATTACTTCACATCACAACCTAACACTTGAGAATTCAAATATCGGAATGTTTGTGCAAAACCTCACCGATATTACAGAATTATATCTAGATTGTGTAGCAATATCTGCCAGCGGAGAAGAATGGGGCCGTCCTTTATCTTCATTAGAGGGGCTTCGTGTTTTGAGCATGTCATCATGCAATCTCTCTGGACCTATTGATTCTTCACTAGGTAAGCTTCAGTCCCTCTCTGTTCTAAAATTGAGCAACAACAAATTGTCTAGCATAGTGCCATACTCCATTGCAAATTTCTCCAATTTGACCATCCTACGTCTCAGTAGTTGTGGCTCGAATGGTTTTTTCCCAAAAGATATCTTCCAAATACAAACATTAAAGGTCCTTGACATATCAAACAATCAATATCTTCATGGTTCTTTGCCAGACTTCCCACCACTTGCATCTCTTAAGTACTTAAATCTTGCCGATACAAATTTCTCAGGACCACTTCCAAATACTATCTCCAATCTGAAGCACCTGTCGACTATTGATCTATCTCACTACCAATTCAATGGAACACTTCCCAGTTCAATGTCAGAACTCACCAAACTTGTTTTTCTAGACTTATCTTCAAATAACCTCACAGGTCCACTTCCTTCTTTCAATATGTCTAAGAACCTTACATATCTATCCTTATTTCACAATCATTTGAACGGAGATTTATCATCCATGCATTTCGAGGGCCTTCAGAATCTTGTCAGCATTGATTTAGGGTTCAATTCTATGAATGGGAACATACCATTGTCTCTACTTATGCTCCCATATTTGCGAGAATTAAAGCTTTTCTATAATAAACTAAGTGGCCTCTTAGGTGAGTTTGACAATGCATCTTCTCATGTACTAGAGATGCTTGATTTGTGCAACAATAACTTAAAAGGACATATTCCTGTGTCTATCTTTAACCTTAGAACACTCCGTGTCATTAACCTTTCTTCCAACAAGTTTAACGGCGCAATACAGTTGGACATCATTCGAAGGCTAAGTAATTTAACTATACTAGGCCTCTCACACAACAATTTGTCAATGGATGTCAACATTAGAGATGACCATGACTTGTCACCCTTTCCTGAGATAAAAATTCTTAAGTTGGCTTCCTCTAACGAGAATCCCAAGTTTCTTGAGAAATCAGTCAAGTTTGCTATCTCTTGACCTATCTAACAACGAGATTGAAGGACCAATACCTAATTGGATTTGGCAATTTGAAACTCCCATAAGGTTGAATCTTTCCAAGAATTCTCCAACTAATTTCGAAGTAAGTGTTTGAAACTTGAGTTCTAACCTTTTTCAGGTTGATCTTAGTTATAATAAACTCCAAGGGCCAATTTCATTCATCCAAAGTATGCAAGTTATTTGGACTACTCCAACAACATGTTGAGCTCTATCTTACCACCAGACATCGGAAATTATCTCCCTTTCATACGTGTATTGTTTCTTTCAAACAATAGTTTTAAGGGAAAATTCATGAATCCTTTTGCAATGCTTCAAGTCTTCTATTGCTAGATCTTTCCTACAACAACTTTGACGGGGCAATTCCCAAATGTTTTGCAACATTGAGTAGTAGTCTCAGGATGTTGAATCTTGGTGGAAACAAGCTTCGAGGGCGTATCCCTGATACAATATCACCAAATTCATGTTCACTAAGATATTTAGATCTAAATGGCAATCTCTTGGATGGTAGTATACCAAAATCTTTGGTCAATTGCAAGAAACTACAAGTCCTAAACCTTGGGAATAATGTTTTAGTTGACAGATTTCCATGTTTCTTGAAAAACATTTCCACCATTAGGATCATGGTTTTGAGGTTTAATAAGCTCCACGGTACTATTGGGTGCCCACATAGCACGGGTGATTGGGAGATGCTTCATATTGTCGATCTAGCATCAAATAACTTCAGTGGCATGATACCAGGAATATTGTTAAACAGTTGGAAGGCAATGATGCGTGATGAAGGCATGCTTGGGCTAGAATTTGGCCATTTGTTTTTTGAAATCATTGATAACTATCGTCCTTTGGGTTTGAAGGATGTATTATCATGTTTTAACAAATTTCTCCAAATGAAATTGCTTAAACTACTTGCAAGCATGTCTCCCTCTATCCTTAAACAAGAATTAGTTGATAATAATTCGTTTGAGATAGATCTCCTTCGTTATCAGGATTCAATTATTGTTGTCAACAAAGGTCAACAAATGAAGTATGTCAAAATCCAAATGGCCTTCACTTATGTGGATATGTCAAACAATTATTTTGAGGGGCCAATACCTGATGAGTTAATGGAATTCAAGGCACTGAATGCTCTGAACTTATCACATAACGCATTTACAGGTCATATACCATCATCTGTGGGGAACTTGAAGAATCTTGAGTCTATGGACTTTTCAAACAATTTCTTCAGTGGAGAGATTCCTCAAGAGCTTTCTAGTTTATCTTATATGGGATATCTGAATCTCTCGTTCAATCACCTAGTGGGGAAAATTCCATTAGGTACTCAAGTCCAAACATTCGATGCAGATTCTTTTGAAGGGAATGAAGGATTATGTGGACCTCCACTGACCAACAATTGCAGCGACGATGGAGTCCAGGGGCTGCCACCACAAGCATCTGAATCATCTCATTCTCAGAACAAGAGTTCAATTGATTGGAATTTCTTAAGTGTGGAGTTGGGATATATTTTTTGGTTTGGAATTTTCATCCTCCCCCTTATTTTCTTGATGAAATGGAGGTTGTGGTATTCCAAATATGTAGATGAACTGCTTTACAGGTTTATCCCCCAGCTAGACTTTGTGTATGAACAACATGAAGGGAAGAGGTATAGAACTCTGAGGTGGAGGTACTGATTGCTTATTAACTCTTGGGTTTACAGGTAATAGTGTCAAAATAAGGATTTACTATATTGTATCCATTAATCAGATTTCTGTGTTTATCATGGTTTCCCATATTCCTCAGTTTAAGTTTTATTAATTTGTAATTCATATATGTCATTCGCACATAAGATCGTTAATTAGAACCTCACCAGGTTTGCAAAGAAAAGCATGTCTACACATCATTTGTATTCCTCCCTTGTTTTTCATATATTACCATCGAAAAACGCACACTTGGTGTTATTCGTAAATTAATTTGAATCTGATTATCCATATATTAATACATTTGATTCATAGGAAATTCGTATTTGATTGTTTGAAATTGCATTCAAGATATGATGATATACCTTTTCTGTTAGTGTTGCAAGGTAGGAAATAAGATTTATCGTCCATCGTCAAAGTTTCTACGTGGTGGTGGATTCGCTACAATAAAAACATTACTAAGAGGAGGAATTTTCTTTTTAATATACAATGTATGATAAAAGTTTTAGATTTAGGTGACAGAACCACAAATAAAACTTGGTTGCCAAGGTTGAAGAGATCAAGAACATAAAACTTTCAGAAGCAAGAAAGAAATCAAAACACCAACAAGAAGGAAACACGTTCAAAGAATTTATCAGCAATACATTAGAAAAACTAGACTCTGCTAATCAAAAAGGGAAGATTGAAAGGAAAAAATCTCAATACTAATCAAAGAACCACACTGCAAAAAAGCTTAACCTCTCACGAGCCTATTACAAATACAATTTTGAAAAGTAACTCCAAGTACAAAGGCAACCTGCCTAACCAATCTTCATCAGCTGTTGGAGTAATATCTCGCACAAGTGGCGGCAGTAAAATGGATGTTAAGGTAGTTCGAAGTATATCTCAGAAAACGATAATATTTGTAGAAGCCAACGGTGATTTTGTTGACTTCATTTTTAGCTTCCTTACCATGCCATTAGGGTCCATTTTAAAGCTTTCGGATGGTAACTCGTTTGCTGGATGTGTTGGTAATTTGTACAAAAGTGTGGAGAACTTGGACTCTTCATTGTGTACTGAAGCATGCTCTGTGTTACTCAATCCTGGTGCAGCACCACATTTTGGTTGTCCAAACCAGCCCCTCAACATTCCTGATTTACCACCGCACTACATATTATTATGGTACAGGCACACCACAGAAATATCCTTATAGTACAGGTACATACGAAGTAAAGATAAAGGGAGGAGTGATTTCTACGACAAACGAATCCATTTTTAATTCAAATATCTTGACTGCACTGGACCCAAAATCCCCACCCATGTCAAGGGAAGGTGGTGTGGGATTTGTGCAGAGACTAGCATTATATGGTGTTGGAGATGATCTAAAAGTAAAGTCACTTTCCGCTAATTCTTTCCTTCTATATTTGAAAGAATTAAGCCTTCCCATTGATGATCTTGAAGTGAAGGTGATAAGCATTGGTGAAGCTGAGGTATGGTGATTATTTTATCAGTGAATTTATAACTTTTTCGGTTTTATTTTAACCTCATTGATTCCTTTTACTTGTGGTGTAGGCTTTGAGCTTCCTTGGAGCATTCTTGACTTCCAAATTTACCTTGACAAGTGGGCTGGGAAACCTTTTGGATGAGCCTAAACAAGAATAAACTTTTCCAAAAGGGCTTAAACTAGAATCATCTTTTTTTATGCTAATTTGAAAATCAGTTGCAGTTTCAGCTTGTGTTTTGAACAATAGCTAGAAGATCTTGTACCTTAGTATGTAATGAGTACTTTTTGGTTTTCCTTTCTGTTTCAACTTCTTAATTGGACTGGTTTTTCTATTTAGTTTTCTGTGATATGAATTCTTATATATTAGTCTTGCTACTTTATAGTCTGTTATTAAAGTCGTGTCTCGTTCTATACATTATCTACTGGAAACTTGATCATGCCGGAGATGAAACTCAAAGCATGCAGAGCATGATGCTTATGACACATCACAATTTAAACTTCCGCCTATACCAGAGAAGTACTTGGGCCACAGTAACGAAGAGGGTACTTCCATCGTATTCGGAAGGGAAGTGTTACTACAGAAAATACTTATACTACTTAGAACTTAAAAATTGCCAATTATTTTTGAAATACAAAGATGGGAAATCTACAAGAACCACAACCTGAGCTTTCACAGAGGAGATGTTGAAACGACTATACTAAAATGTAAAAAATTCATAAGCAGTCTGATTGAGAAAGAAGGAAACCTTTGTGGTAAACCAAAACTGTCTAACAGTTACTCTATCAATACCACACAAAGAAAACGAAGAAGAACCTGCATTGCCAAGCGAAAGACCTGCATTACCAAAGCTGTCCAACGTCTCCAGATTTGTTTCAACTTTTGCACTGTCGAAATACAGATCTTCGGAACAAACAGTACCTATGATGTAACCAAGTTGTCCAATATTCCTCATTTTGGGAAGAGGAAACATTAATTTGAGACTCCAGAATTTCAACAGCAGATTGTAGAAGATCAAAGAACAATATTCTGTAAACAAATACGTACAAGTAAAAACATTGACCAATGATATCTCAATGCTGAATAAGAAAGTTTTTGATACTTTCGCTAATACTTGCATAGAAAAACAGAGAAATCATGGATACATAAATATTCAAATCTAAGTTCTGATCACCAAATTAGCCCACCAAAATCACCATCATAATTCAACCTGCAGTGACCAAGTTTAGCAAAACAAAAACATAAAAAATGAAAATAAAAATAAAAATAAAAATATATTAACATTTTAGCTAATAAGATGTTATTCAATAATAATGTGTAAAAGATAAATTAAATTAATAAATTTAAATTAATACCCTCAGACCCAACTTATAAATTGTTTTGGAATTTTTATTTGTCTAAGAATTAATCTTACTTTTCATATTATACCTTTAAGTATTTATTACTCTATTATTTTATTCTTTCATTTAGCATTCTCATATCATTTATTGACGACAATTTTATAAAACAACTTATAATATTTCTTTAACATACAAAATTAATTACACTTCTTAATATGTGTGTAATATCCAAAACGTTAAATACTAAAATATTCATCCCCACTTCTTAATATGTGTGTAATATCCAAAACGTCATATAATATTTAAATACTAAAATATTCAACCCCATAATCATAGTTCAGTTTGTAAGGATATTGCAGTACGAAGAGATTGAGGTTCGAACTACAAATTCTCTACTATTTATATTCCCCTTAAAGGGTGAATATTGACAAAAATAAGATATATTCATTGATATAAACTTTATTATGAATTGAGAATTTTCTTTTATATTTATAAATTAGTTTTTTTTTAAACATATTTATCAGTTAGTTTAACGGTTAATTTTACCAAATACTTTAATTAACTTATCAACTATTAATCATATCAATAAACTATCAACTATAAGTTATAAGCTATGAGCTAGCTTATCAACAAAAAACAACTTTTTAGGTTTATTGAATACCTAATTAATGTACTTGATTATATAGTTACAAACATTTTATTGTAACCTTTCAAAAAGTAATACATGTTATTCTAAATTGTCTTGTAATTAGCTAAATTTTAGTTTACTGCTCTTCTAGTAGCATAAATAAAAGTAGTAGGAATTTGGATCGCAGTTTGAATGAGGAATTGAGAAGTTAAAGAATGGTAATTAGTCATAATGGCTTAGGGACATGTAGTAGTATGACTTCGAAAATTGAGAGATTTACCAAAGACCGACTCTTCATATTATTTTTTGGTATAAAACGGTCGATGCTTGGGTTTCTGAAAAACGAGTAAAAATCAAATAGTATAATCACTCACATTCATCCAACACTCCAATCAATTTCAATGTTCTAAGTTTTTACTTTTGAGCTCTACAACTTGCTGTCATGGCCTCTCAACAAGAGTCAGAAACGATTCCCCTCAAAATATTAGTTGACAAACAAAGAAACAAAGTTATTTTTGTAGAAGCAACAAAAGACTTTGTTGACACTCTTCAGTTTCTTATCTCTTCCACTCGGCACCATCGTTCGCCTTTTAGCCACCACTGACAACAACATGACAAACAACAACAATCTGAATCATCACCGTTCCTTGGACACATCAAACATCTCTACCAAATTGTTCAAAACATAACCACAGATGATGTTTGGAACAACCCTGTCTGCAAAGAAATGTTGTTGAGCCCAGGAATCCATGTGAATCAAATTGAATATTGATGACCCATCAAATAAGTTTTGTGTGTGTGATACTTGTTATAAGTTCACTACTTTTCGGAACCTTCATTGCACCTGTGGAAAACCAATTAATTAACAGCCTCAGAATTTGGATCCTGAGGAGCAGGGCAATAACGCACAAAATGGGGTCTTTGTTCGAGTAAGTGGACAACTGTTTCTGGTGTCTGATGATTTGAAGGTTGTACCACGCTCCGTGCTGTCCTCCATGCAGATGTTGATTGACTCCGGGTATTCTTCAGACATGAATCAACTAGAAGAGTCACCCACAACATTGGCAAGAATGAGGTAATTAATAATATTGTGTTGTCTTTCCATCTAATGCCATTATGCCCCCATTGCATTGATTTTTGATTCTAGCATAGGATCCTTCGTCTATGATTTTATATTGTGGTTTTGTTATGAATATTTATTGTGGTAAAATGCAGACAAATGCTAGACTGTGGAGTTTTATACGCGAATATTGTGTTAATGTTACAGGTGGTTTTTGGTAAGGGTGGCAATGGTTCCTTTTTATTTTTGCCAGCTTCTCTGTTCCAGTTTAGTTACTCCTTGTCTAATCTTTTCATGCATGCTGGATATTTTATTAGCTCACGTGTGAAATAAAAAACTTCCGGTAAAGGTGAAATCTTTGGTGGATACATCTCTCCTATTTTGATTCTTTCATTCATTATAAAATTTCTTCTGCAATTTCATTCTATCAATTTTAAAATTCATTTTCCTGGCTAGGTTCATGTTATTCTTAAATTTGTGTTTTAACATCTTGTGTAGATATTGAACCTGCTCAAGTATGCCTTAACCTCTCATGAGCCTCTGACAAATTCAATTTTGGCAACTAACTCCAAATCTAATAACAAAGGAATACCTCCGAACCAATTTGCGTCAGCAGTTAGTGTAATGCCTGGCTCCAGTAACAGAATTAAAATGGATATTAAGGTATTGCAAAGTAAATTTCAGGAAAAGATAATTGTTGCAGAAGCCGATGGAGATTTTGTTGACTTCATTTTTAGCTTCCTTACCATGCTATTAGGATCCGTTGTAAAGCTTCTCGGACCTAACTCTTTTGCTGGCTGTGTTGGTAATTTGTACAAAAGTGTGGAGAACTTGGACCGCATGTCTGTGTTACTCGATCCTGGTATAGCACATCAGTTTAGTTGTCTAAACCAGCCCCTCAACATTCCTGAAGTTCAACCCACTACATATTACTATGGTATAGGGACACGTAAGAATGAGTATTCGCGTAGCTTGCATTGTTACATAGAGGGAGGAGTGATTTCTAAGTCTCAGGGATCAATTTATAAAGCAAAATCCTTGATTGCAATGGACCCAAGATCCCTCAACGGATCAAAAGATGATGTTACTGGATTTGTGAAGAGAGCAGCGTTATATGGTATCGGAGATGACCTAAGAGTAAAACCACTTTCTTCTAATTATTTCCTTTCATATTTGAATGAATTAGCGCTTCCTCTAATTAAACTTGAAGTAACGGTGATAAGCATTGGTGAAACTGAGGTAATGTGGCTATTATTTATCACTAAATATTTTTGTTTTGTTATTTTACCCTCTTTGATTCACTTTAATTGTTGTGTAGGCTTTGAGCTTCCTTCAAGCATTCTTGACATCAAGATTTACCTTGGCAAGTGGTCTTAAAAGACCTTTTGATTGTGCCTAAACAAGAATCAACTCTTTTGAATGTGCCCAAACCAGAATCAACTTTTTTGAAAGTTCCTAAAAAAGAATCAACATTGACATCAAAGTAAAACAAACTAGTTGGTTAGTTTGGAGATCGTTTGAAGGAACCGGAATTATTAACCAGTTGCAACTTCAGATTGTGCTTTGAACTGAAAAATAGATAGAAGATCTTGAACCTTGGTTTGTAATATCATTCGATTTTGGATTTCCTTTGCAATTACTTGGAATACATAATTGATGGTTTGTGGTTTATGACTAATGTGTTCTTATATACAATTTCTGGTACTTTATAGTCTGCTCTGATGTTAGAATCTCACCAAGTTGAAATGATATGAAACTCACACCATAAGTTTAAAACCAGTTTTTAAACAAATGATTAGAGGCTCAATATCCATGATGACTCGTAACAAAGACATTATTTTAAAACCAGTTTTTGAACAATTGATTAGAGACTCAATATTCATGATGACTAGTAACAAAGACGTTATTAATTCTCTAAGTTTTATAAAAGATTGAGTTAGAAAATATGTAGACTGTATTCGCTCTCTCATTAGGTGAATGCTGTCTGGTTTGGAAATGCCCCAACCATAAATCTTCTATATTATGTGGCTATACTCACTTACTATTAATATTACTCGTAAATCATGAAACAATAACAACACAACTATTAGAAACTGAAATATGAAATTAGAGGCTTCAAATTAAAAATTCATTTTTATTTAAATCCGATTATCTGTTAATTAATAAATTTGAAACATAGGAAATCCATATTAGATTGTTTGAAATTGCATTCAAGATATGATGATTTAAGTGACTGAACTACAAATAAATCCAAAGGAATAAATTGAGCCACTCATTGTTGTTTCAATCAGCGGCGATCAAATCCCAGGGAAAATACTACCAAACAATTCAATGTACAAACTGTTGGTGCAAGCTTGATGCTTACACTCAATGATGAGAGAAAGAGAGACGAGTTCAGAAAACTCTGTTCTGTGGTGAGAATAAAGAATGAAGAGAGTTTTTGTTTGGTGAATTGTAAAACTATGAATTGATATTTAATAGAGGTTACAATATGAGATATTGATATGAGGAATATCAACCAAATACAAAACTAGGTAGTATATATAGGCTAAGTTTGTAGTAACTTACTATACAAGTCACTAACTCACTAACTAGATGGTTATTATCTAACTAACTATGAGGAAGTATCACAAAACTCCCAAATCAATTGATTTGGGTATTGAGAGTGAAATTCCACCCTACCTCTTAACAGCCTAGTCAATTTGACTCAATGTCAATTCAAGAGACAACAATGGGGTACAACAATCAACTCCTTTATTTTGCAACCTTCAGTATAGTAAGGATGCAACATGTCAGTGTGGATAAAAACCCGTCAAAACAACAACTCCTTTATATAATATATCATGATTTTGATTTGTTTTTCACATTGTTTTCTATTTCCATCTTGAAAACTTTAAAGGCATCTAAAGCTTCATCCTTAGAACGAAGTAAATAGAGATACATATATCGTGAATAATAGTCTATATAAAAGTGATAAAGTATTTCGGTCTACTTGCGTCCATGTATGGACAAATATTTTTTGTATGTATAAATTAGGGTTTTTCTATAATGTGCAAATTTGCACATGTTAACAAGTTTAAAATAGAAATTTTGTATTGGAACTTGTACATTTAATATTAAATATAATTTTTTTGAATAAATAATTGTTGTTTTCCAAGAAAAATTACTACTATTAGTTGTTTTAACATGTGCAATGTTGCACATGTTAGATAAACCCAATTTTTAATAGGGTTTAGCTGCTTTGTGGACCCTTTTTGAACTTATTAGATTACTTATCCTTAATGCAATTAACACAAGTCTCAAAACCAGCAAAATTTAGAGTAGTAAGTACTCTTTATCTACTAATCTCATCAGTTCATCGACTGAGATGTGTCCTAATTGGTGATACCATAACATTGATGATTTTTCATTCATAAGGTGGACATTGATGATTTCTCATTCACAACTTCTTCTTCTTCTCCCCTCATCTCTCATCGCTGCCCACTGTCACCCCCACTGCTGGCCGTCGCCAACCTCTCAATCAATTAAAATGTAATTGTCAAGTGCACGATGAAGCTACAAGAGTGCCTAATTTCTTCCAAGACCTGATTTTTTCGCTCCCTTTTATATATGAAGCAGTGTGAACATGAAAGTTGTTTGTTAATTTCAGCATTAATCTTGCAATATTTGTTACTGGTGGATGATACATCTTTGAGCCTTTTTGTTTCTTGTTTTCAGGTTGTATACAAAAATTTCCTCAATCAAATATTCACCAATAATACATTGAACCATAGCAGTAGCAGTGGATTTGTTTGTGACGGAGGCGGCGAGACGGTGATGATAGGAATAGGGAAAAGTCACAGTG
>Ga0315913_1005838_pt1 | contig 14929 bp, 9 predicted proteins | sample MpolsnodulesMG_FD_207736 | JGI IMG/M metagenome (GOLD analysis project Ga0315913, IMG submission 207736) | Medicago polymorpha root nodule microbial communities from Los Angeles, California, United States - small nodules | ecosystem: Host-associated > Plants > Roots > Nodule | place: USA... | reverse complement strand
GCGATAAAGCAAATCTTCCCTTTAGGCCCATAATCCATTTATCGAATAAACCCTAACCCTAGTCTCCATTTTCTGCCACTATCTTCTTCAGTTTCTCCTGCTCGTGAAATCGCCGCAGGTACCTCATTCTCTCTCACCTTCTCCTTTCACATTCCAATCACAACTCTTGGTGCTTTTCTCATCGTAGATCTCAAATTTTTTCTACAAATTTCGCTGTTAATACTCTATTTGAATTAATTAAACCTTTCTGATTTATTGTTTTTTGGTTGATATTTGAAGGTAAGGTGAAAAAATGGTGAAGCATAACAATGTTATCCCTAACGAACACTTCCGCAAGCATTGGCAAAACTATGTCAAGACATGGTTTAACCAACCTGCAAGGAAGACAAGAAGACGCTTAGGTAGTAATTTTCTCTATAATTCTATTATTTTGATTAATTATGTTTTAATTATTGAAAATTGATGGGTTGTTGCATTTTCAGCTCGTCAGAAGAAGGCGGTTAAGATTTTCCCAAGGCCTACAGCTGGACCTCTCAGGCCTATTGTTCATGGACAGACTCAGAAATACAACATGAAACTAAGGGCTGGTAAAGGGTTCTCCCTTGAGGAATTGAAGGTAAAACATCTCTATCTTTAACTTCTGTGATTTTTCTTTTCGATGTAATTTATTGAATGTCTACGCATTATCAAAAAAGTGGTTTTGATGCTCTAAAATTCTAGATATTTACTTTTGGAGATTTAAAGAAAATATAGAAGCTGCTGTGTTTGTTTACAAAATGCTCTAAAATGAATATAGGATATTGGTCCAACACAATATGCCGTAATACTGACAGCATTGAAATGGAAAATGCATACATTTAGATATAACTGTTTCTGAATTTGCGAAAATGAAAGGCATGATGTAAAATCGTAGTGGTTTGATGGCCCTAAGATGTTGGATTTGTAAGCATGACCTAAGATGCTCTTCCAAATTTTACCAACACCATAGTTGTTGATTTACATATGATTATAACAACAGTGACACCATTTCTTAACTCATCTTAATCTAGACAAGCTCTAATACTAGACTCTCTCAAGATATGAACATCTACTAGTTAGTACCATGATTTAAACTCTACCAGTACCCACATGACTTATTTTCTTGAATAACAGTCTATATGCAAATGAATTTCCAAAACAAACAATGCACACACTGATCTACATAAAGTGCTAAACTACTCCAGTTCCTGAATCTGATAAAACTTGATGTGCCCTGTGTCTTGTCATTGCCATGGTCTTGGTAGCAATATCACTGTATAGAAACTGGTGTTCGTTTGCCTATAGAATCAATTGATGGTTGGCATAGTATTTTATGTTTTCTGTTTGATGTACTTCTGCGTATGCAATCCACATCAATACATAGAATTGCGTTTGCAAAATTCTATCTTAATTCCAGTACAAACCTGTTGTCAAGTGGACCAACCTGTCCATATGGAGTATTTTTTACCTATAGGATTGGCTAGCCAATTTAAATGAGTTTGTTTTTTAAGGCCCATGGCTGGCCTTAACTCGTATGCCGTTTAGGTACCCTGATCATCAAGTTTTAGGTCTATGCCTGGTTTTAAGAGTTTTTAGTTTTTATCCAGCATGGCCATCAAAATCTACTTTAGTTGTTACAGGAAAATTATACTTATGATATTACACCAATCTCCAATGCACGGAGGTTAACCTCCTTGTATAATCCATGATTTCTTTGCTTATACACCACTGAAAACACTAATCATATTATAGACAGTTTGAGACTGAATTCTTCGAATATTCCCAGTTGTGACCTGTTTCATATTCAATTCTGTCTAATTTTTGCTTCAAGATGGTAAAAGAGTTAAAGACCTTAGTTTGAGTGCATCTAGTATAGAGTATAACTATGTATTGTACTTTGATGTTCTGCTTTTTTACTTTACCTTGTCAATGGTTTATTTCTTATTTCTTCTATTTTATAATCTAGGCTGCAGGTATTCCCAAAAAGCTTGCTCCAACTATCGGCATTTCTGTCGATCATCGCCGCAAGAACCGATCCTTGGAAGGTCTGCAAGCCAACGTGCAGAGGCTGAAGACATACAAGGCCAAGTTGGTCGTCTTCCCAAGACGTGCACGCAAGGTCAAGGTAATGCAAATTGCGGCTATATGCTTTTAATATATGACCTTTTTCTTAATTTTGGTATTTGTAATTGGTGATAAATTTGAAAAAGAAAAAGCTGTGCATTATTCTTAATTTCTTAAGGCCTTGTTTTTTATTTCCAGGCTGGTGATTCCACTCCCGAGGAACTAGCAAATGCTACACAGGTTCAAGGTTCATACTTACCAATTGTGAGGGAGAAGCCATCTGTAGAGCTTGTTAAGATTACAGATGAAATGAAGGCATTTAAGGCTTATTACAAGCTTCGTCTTGAGCGAACAAACAAACGCCATTTGGGTGCCAGACTGAAGAGGGCTGCCGAGGCAGAGAAGGAAGACAAGAAGTGAAAACTTCAGGAAGTCTGAGTTCCTAATTTACCCTTATGATAGTTATTGCAAGTCAATTTTTGTTTGAGATTTTGTTTATTAAGAAATTGCTTAGTCTAAGACATGGATCACCGTTGCTGTTATTTTGTGAACTATGGCTATTCAAGTTTGTTGGTTTAACTAGCATTCTTGTCAGATTAGCATGTTTTATTTTTCATGGGATACTATCAAGTCTTTTTCTGCAGCCAAAAATCTTTGAAGGGTTGGTAATTTTGCTAGTATTGTCATAACTAGTAATAGCGAATTATATATTGCTTAAAATATTAGTGGTTTTAAATATCACATTTTTTATGTTAAAAAAAACATAACATTTTTTCTCTTGGTTTATGGATGTTTTTTTTCTTTTTATTTGAATCTGAAGTCAAGTTTCTTAGGCCAGATAAATCTCTGTATTTTGACATCTCTTCAATACAAGTTTTGATTGTGTTGTTTTAAAGGTGTCATCCATGTTTATTGTTTCTCATGGTCAGCCCATCTTTGAATCAAACTTGGGTGTTATAACTTGCTGTTGTGAAATTGCATTAGATTGGAAAATTAAGCAGTACCGTAATTTTCCAGATCATACGAACATGACTTTATGATTGCGTTTTATTGCTTGATTTGAATAATTCGATCATATATCTGTTTTTAAAGTGAACTTTAAGCGTTAAAATTGCATTTAACGGGTCACTACGACTCACTACATATGAATAGAAGAATCAATTATGGAGGTGATAATAAACAAACAAAATATATTTACAGAGGTATTAAATGCAAACGGGCAACAAACAACAAACTAGGTCGTTAACTATATTTTTAGATGACAAAACCAATTTTGTTAAACACAACATCCAAAGACTTAGAGAACATAACAATGTTATGCATGGCCGTTCAAACTTATTTAAGAAGGTCAACAACCTCTAGTTTTAGGAAACTTAAAGTGCCAAAACAAATGGTAGCATAACCCGTTTTATTATGTCACAACACATATTTTGATGCAACTTTGAAGACTGCTTATCCCACAGTAAACCCCGGTTTCCAACCCTACAAGGGATAAATTCCAGTCAAATCCATACACGTATGTTTTGTGATAGAAATTTTCAAAATATATTTGAAAAGTTACAATAGTTAAGTAGAGATCTTTTAGAGAAAATGTGTAATATTTGATCATTTAATCAATCTAACAATTCATGATGTAGGTTCTAAAAGGTATTTTACCTTATTCATTAAGTTCTTCCTCTTCTCTCACAGGCACATACGACGACTACAACAGAGAAAGTAATTACTAATACTTCCCTAATGAAATCTATTGTTAAGCCTACAATTATGAAGTCGATAGAACACCATATAATCAGTGAACGATTTCGATTCTGGAAACCCAAAACAGGACGTTAATCCAACAGACGCGAATCCAACACAACCATAAGGCGAAACAATTCCGGTAACCCAAAAAACCTTGGAATATCCATAAATCCTCAATCAAAATTCCGGTAAATGATTGAGAGAACAAACACAACTCATAAATTTTGGAGCTTTACACCTAGCATAAAATTTCAACCTATTCAAAGTATATTTTTGAAAGACCAACCAGAGTGATATACTTATTAGAATGATTTTCTACCATTTTGAAGCAAGCCAAAATTGTCAAATACCCCTTCTAACAATCAAAATGATAAAATACATAACTAATTTTCTTATATGTAGTGCATATTGTACTCAATTCAATATTCATACTAATCTACGTATAGTATAGTAAACTACGTATGGTTTCTTCTATTTGTGCAGCTTTTACATTTTTGAAGTCAAATGCTTTGATAATTTTTAACCTGAATTTGTAATTTGTAAAACACAATTACAAATGAGGTTTGGTTTCATCTTTCGAAACAAAAGCATATTTGTGAATAAACAGAGAAAATAAAATCTAGCAACAAATTTACTGTAAATGGCAATTTTTGTAAAGTAATAAAGGATATTTGTCTAACACAATATGCAGTAATACTGACAGCATTGAAATGGAAAATGCATGCATTTAGATATAACAGTTTCTGAATTTGCGAAAATGAAAGGCATGATGTGAAATCGTAGTGGTGATTCAAAAGTCTTCCAAATTTTACCAACACCATAGTTGTTGATTTACATATGATTATAATAACAGTGACATCATTTCTTAACTCAGCTCTCATACTAAACTCTACCAGTACCCACATGACTTATTTTCTTGAATAACAGTCTATATGCAAATGAATTTCCAAAACAAACAATGCACACACTGATCTACATAAAGTCCTAAACTACTCCAGTTCCTGAATCTGATTATAGCCAAGAGGTCCTCAGTTATTTCTGCTGTTGAAGTTCTTTCACTTAAGCTTGAGTTAAACAGATCAAGGAACACATTCAGCTATCGTCGCCACAAACTCTCCCTACTACTCTACTGTCTTTCTACACCTGCATGTAGAATTGTATAACAAACTACAGCGAGGAGATAGAGCATGGAAGCTAACTATGGGCTCATGCCGAGTCTTCCACTGACCAATAACGTCACCAGCACCATGCAGCTTAGCAAAGGTCTCAGACCAGTTGAATGAGAGGAATCCAATGGAGAGCTCTGAGGCCCAAAACCCACCGGAGATGAGGTAGTACCAGAGCTACGAAATATGAGAATTAAAAAGACCATGATTAGTACTCCCTTGTTCCATATCTATTGATTAGTGCACACATAGTAAAAAGTAATAAATCCACATACACATATTAAGCGAGTCTGTTTGGGATTGACGAATTTTAATTTATCTACTGAGATAAGCAATTCTGAAACTATTTTCATAAGTCATCCAAAGTGAAAACAACTTTAGCTTATATGAAAACAATTTGACTTTATTTTATCATTTGATATAGAAATAGCTTATACATAATCACATATATCATAAGCACTTATGCAATAGCATATGAACTTAATAAAGCTGCTTATCTAAACAAGGTCTAAATTATGCTTATTATCCCTAGTATTTGTCATTGATTGTGGTACATACTTCCAAGTTGTCTTTCCATCTAAGGTTTTGTTACAAGAAAGATATGGATTGGGCCTTAAAAACTAAAACATCAATAGATATTTGAATTGAGTTAGTATCTTATAGGCTTAAAAAGGATTCAAAGAATTCTTGCATAGTGAAAGCTTTTCCTTCACGGTTCTCACTTACCCGCCGGATGTGCCTGTGCCTGTGCCTGTGCCTGCGCCAGCTCCTCCTCCTGAAGATGATGGGAAGATGCAGGTACCAGAACCTAGTCACAATTCAAAAGAGAGTTCATCAAAATTCAAAACATGTCTTAAAATTTCATCAAGCATAATATGAAAAATTAGGATATAAAACTATTAAAGATCTTACTAGGATTAGTGTTAGTAATGGTAGCAACCCCTCCAAAGTCACAGCTTGTTGCAGCAGGATTCTTTACATAGTAGCTGTTGAATGCAAAAGAAGCATGGTTTTGAAGTGAATTTGGATTGTAACAGATACCACCTTGGTTTATTTGTGAACAATCAGTTCCTTTTGTTCCACAAGCATAGTCCAATGCTGTTTGAAGTGTAGACTGTGGTGTTCCAGGTTTAGCCACACACCAGCTACCTCCTTGAGAAGTAGGAGGAGGATTTGTGACACCTGTTCCTCCTGATAATGGTGATGGTGGTGGATTAGAATTCACTGGTGTTGTTCCTCCTGGAACTGTTATAGGAGGTGTAACAGGTACTGGTGAATTTGCTGGATTTGTTGGTGATAATGGAACAGCTGGTGGAGTAGTAGAAGGAACTGTGACAGGTGTTGCACCTGGATTTGTTGGAGAAACTGTTGTGACAGGATTGGTTGAAGGAACAGTGATTATTGTTGGTGCTGGGTTTGTGTCTTGAAGTTTTCTCCAAATCTTGTGATCTGTTTCAAGAAACTGAATCTGAGATTTTTTTTGAAGGAATCTTGCTCCAGAAAAAGTTGAAAATGCATTGGTTCCTGAAAAGAATGTGAAAGTAGCAATTATTAGAGTGTAAAAATAGCATTAAACAAGGTTCACAAGAAGAAAAATGATTGATTAGTTATTAGATTACTTACCAGAACAGAAGAGAATGAGAAAAGATAGGAACAATAGGCAAGTAGAAGCTGCTTCATTGGCCATGATGATGAAATAGTGTTTCTGGAATTTAGAATGGAGCTGTTGGAATGTTAGTGTGATTTATGATGTAGATGCAATGATTTTAAAAACTTAACATAGAATACAACATGACAGAAAAAAATTTAAAGGGTTGTCCTTGAACTAAAGGTATAAAGGTTAGGTAAAAAAAGAAGTGAGAAATGAAAGAATGAAAACGATGTTTTATGTTGTAAAATGACAGAGAAAAATATGTTTCTTTGATACTAAGGAAATGTTTTTGGTCTGATTTTTTTCACATGCACAAAGAAGCAAAATTAAAATGGCTTTATTGTTTCTTTCTTTGTATTTTCCAAAGCTTTAATACTTCCTTTATACAAAGTGCATTATCTAGCTGCTTCTCTTTATATAGTTGACACAAATTAATCATGTGCATTGAATTGAACAGATGTTGGTCTATGAGGGACTGGGACCCACACGCCTTGCTTTTTTTATCTGTTCCTGTTGAGCACAGAAACCACTTTGTGGCTTATGGTTAATGGTTAATGTTGAGATTTTTTATATATTTAATCCAGAGTATGCACACATAACTATGTTATAGCCGTTGGATTCCCTTCTGACTCAGTCATGAATGATTACTGGCTTATGTACCAACCTTATGATCAAAGTGGTGGCACATGACAAAGAGTCTTGCTTGTTAGGACATCTATCCTCTTAACCAATGTTTTAAAGATGTACTAAACTCTTCATGCGTATATTTTTATAATAAGTTTATTAACATGTGTCATTAAGGGTGCTAGTTAGCATTTGTCAATTAATAAGGATTCTTTAAATGGACTCAATATGTACATATCATTTATTTATTATTTTTTTAAAAAATACTTACTAATGATCCAATGACTCAATGGTAATACATTAATAGGAACTTCAATGGAGAATTTTTAAATAGATTCCACTATGTGTATATGTATTATGTCATTTATGTGTGCATTTAAAAAGAAATTAAATATAACCAAAATAACATGAATTTAAAAAGTGAGACCAATTTATAGCATTAAAGATAGTCGGTAACTAATATGTACTCATCTTTTTCTTCATCTAATGGGTTTGTAATAGGTTGAGCTCTTTACTAAGTAAATGACTCTCCATTAAATATGCCCTAAAGACACTCTTTAACCTTTCTTTTTTATATAGAAAAAGTTGTTTTCTAATATTTCAACTTGTGGAATACACAAATATCATAATAAATTCTTTGAACTTATTATCAAGTGTATTTAAAACATTTGTTAGTATTTCTTTGAAACAAAAAGTAAATAAATTCTATTTTGGGTAATCCTACATAATAAGAGTTTTTTTTTTTTTTTTTAAATTGAAAGAGTGAATAAGATGTTTGTTTGAAATATTTTATACTAATAAATAATAATATGAAATTTAAACTCTTAAAAAAATTTGTAATAAACGTTTCGCCATTTTGTATTCTGATTTATTTCTTAAATGTCTCACTTGAGTGATATAGAAAACATATAATATAGAAAAAGTAGAAAAGAAACAGATATGTAATGGGGCGGTGTGGTGATAAAGGAAAAACAAGATAAAAATAAAATAAAATTGGAGAAAGTTTCTATTTTAGAAAATAATTTAATTCAATGATGAGACCTTGATTCATTATAGCATGTGCATTGGGGTGTCGGTTTAAAGTATCTATTGAGGATTCGATCGAAAAGTATACTATAATAACTATTGAGGATCTTTCTTCAAAAAAAAAAAAAAAAACTATTGAGGATCTAGTTTGGTCGACATAAAAAAATAAACAGTCATATTTGCTCAGCAAACAGTAATTGGTTAATTGCTAGTAGTAGTAATAGATCGACACTAATATTATATGGAACTAACTCAAGTCTCTAGTTCTTGCTGTCCAATGGTTCAATATAGCAAAATTATTTAGAACTAAACTGGTAATATATCTTTTTTCTTTCTTTCTAAGATGATAAAAATCTTCTAACAAAAATGCATATTGAACGGGGACTACCCACGTGGAATATTCTATTCTACATTTCTGCCTCTTCCCTCTAAAAAAAAGTGCTACTGTATGAGTAGGTCTCACTAGCCGAAAGCAAAGCAAGACAGAGCAAGTGATGGAGGCAATGTAGTGGTATATGTATCAATCAAAAGGGTTCACTGAATCCTATAAAACCACAAAACAAGGGCAACTATCCATGAATTGTTTTCCTCTTGAGTTAAGCAATTCAAATTATAGGATTATTAAGAAATAAGCTCACCGCATGTACAGGTCATTAATAAAGGGAGGAAAACATGAATGAAATACATTTTTTAACACATTCCTACATTAGTTGAAATTTAAATTAATCCCAGTAAATTATGTTGATCCCACAAAGGTTTAGTGGAATCCATATAAGTTTACGACCAGGGATGCATATATACAAAAAGATGAGCTAGAAATCTAATAAGTTAACAAAAAATCACCAGCTTTACTAACTCCTCTGTCATAATTAACAAGTAAATAGCAGCAGTTTATCTTGTTAAGGGTCAGACTCAACAAACAAGTCGGTGAAGAAAGGATCAAGAATTGCTTCCTTGGCCGAATCATACTTGTCAAGACGTTTCTTCAAGGAGCGCAGATCTCTCTCGTCCTTTGAAGTTCGTTCCTGCAAATGCAATAACAATTGTTCATTATACACTGCCTTCTTTTTGCTCAATCATTTGCTGTTTTCATCAGAAATAAGTTCAGCTACTCTGCTGAGTGACATTGTTTAGTTAATTTAAGACTAAAGTTTATGAGCACCCAAAAACTTTATTAAACTATCAGAAGAAGACTGATTTTCTCATTGTTGGAGATTCCGCCTTAATTGCGGTCCGCCCCGAGTCGCCTAAATTGCGACCTTTGGTTAGCCTTCATTGCAGCCTCCAACACCTTCATTGTGCTGGCTTTGAGGGGGTGGATTTAGTCCCACATTGGATAGAAAGCACTCTTGATAAGAGTTTATAAAGAGGAGGCAAAATTTAAACATGGTATCATAGCCTATCGTATATCTATCGTTGGGCTTCCCGCATCATCCACACTTCAAGCCCATTGGGCCGGGCTGAAGCGTGAGGGGGTGTGTTGGAGATTCCGCCTTAATTGCAGTCCGCCCCTAGTCGCCTAAATTGCGACCTTTGGTTAGCCTTCATTGCAGCCTCCAACACCTTCATTGTGCTGGCTTTGAGGGGGTGGTTTTGTAAGGATGAGTTAGGCCCCAAATTTCAACACTCATCATTAACTAATATAACAGTAATCATATATTGAAAACGAGTAATGCAAAGCTTTATAACGTGTTATATCTAAACCTGAAAATTGCAATTCCAAAATGTCCATAGGGAAAATAAGCAAAACAAGCACATATGGTTTGCTAAAAATAGACAAGACTTACAAATGATTTCTTCGTGAGGAGTATGTCTACCAAGTAGACCAACCATAACACATTTGTTTTAGGGAAACTGCAAATTTGAAAAAGCAACAGAAATTTAGTTTCTGAGAAATACAAAAAAACAATAAAGAACATTGCAAATTCTATACCAAGACTGATGTCAACAATGTGTCGAATATTATAATATCAAAGCAAATTATCATATTGTTGTCGAATAATTCTTGAATCAGTTGAATGGCATGTAAAAAATTTGGTACACAACCAAAAATTTCCATGTAGACAGAATGTCAAAAGAGGGGATTTATCGTCTACAAGGAAGACTTGACTTGAGAAGCATCCCATATGTACAAGACTACAGTCTACATATACACCAAATAGGTATATTCTTTCCCAGAATAGTACAACAAAGAGGTATTTTACACTTAATCACTCTTTTATGTTCAAATGAACAATCCACACGCGTGCACACAAAATGGGACAATTATAACCAAGCATTCAAACTACTATTATCCAAGTAGGGTGAAAACTGGCTATAATAAATGAATATGAGAGAATCTCACCTTCCTTCCCACCAATCTTCAGTCACCTCCTTCATCCTCCGATATGTTTCCGACTGCATGTGAATGTAATAGTTTGATCCATTAATTCAATCAGAAATAACTTTTACAACCCAAAATAAGTATTTCTTACCTGTTTGTCCCCTTTTGGGCCTTTAAATAGGCCAGGATCGGAGGAAAGATCTAAGTACAGTATCCTATTACCTGTGTAAATATGACAACAGTTAATCATAGCAAGCGACAAATTTAAGACCCAATAGCATACCTAAGGCAAGAATTCCAGTGCTCACCTGTGTTTATTCTTGATAGAGTAAAGTCAATAATAGATATTATTAATCCATACGTTTCGACTAACAAGTTTTTGCCGTCGAGAGTGAACTGCAACTTTGCAGAATCACCACTTCGGCTGACAAGTATATTTCCCCTAACCAATTGGATATTCATAAATTAGTAATCTTACAAATATGATTGCATATATAAAGTCATTGCATGAACACCCACCAGTGAAGATCTCGATGTTCAAATTCAAAGGCAGACTCGGCCACAGCAAGCCCAGCTGCAACCTGTATTTTATGATGGAAATCAAAATACATAATCCCTCATTAAGCTGCAAGCATTTAACAGGTGCGGACGTGCACTAATAAGATAACATGTAATACATACCTGAACCAGTAAAATCCTTGCCTCGTCAAAATTAAGGAGCACAAAGCTTTCAAGATCCTTGCCCCCATGTTGTTGTACGAAGACCATGTAATACTAAAGGTGACCATAAGTTAGTATACTAATGCACATTAAACTGTTAAATGCAAATATTCTTGCTTGGGAAATGTACTCGCTAGGGCCCACTTTGGTTCCTAATTTACATTAAAAAAAAATCTGACAAACTTGTATATATTTGAGGTGCAAAAATAGATCTCAACGATGAGAAGCTGTTATATAGAAGACTTATAGTCATTGTAAGGTTTTAATTTTTCTCATCCCGTAATATAAATGTGATGAAAAGTTTATCCAAACTGGTTCCTGATCTATAGAAGAATGGATTATTCAGTAAATACAAAAAATATAGGGAGCAACTAAAGACCATCCTCATTTCTATTCGTTCAAACCCATTTTTCCACATAACACTTTTATCTGTGAAACAGAACTAAAAACTAGTTATTTCACTTAAGCTAGTATCTAAAAAACTCATGCCCGTCATTTATGTTCATAACAATATATTACGGTAAGTGAAATTTAAATTAGAAATACACACAAGTCCATAATCAACACGGTAAAACAGGAAACCTGTTGCTCTGGAAACTCTTTTGGGTGATCATTCTCTGAATTATGTTTGCGATCCCAATCTTCCCATGCTCGAATCAGGTCAGCATCATAAAGACCTTGGCACACCCTAAATCTGTCACAGAAGACGAACCACATATAGATGAGACCATAGTGCTTAGAGGCAAATGAGTAAAAATTTGTGCCAAGGACATAGAGCAAAACAACTTTTAAGCCATGCATTATGGAGCAGGCTCTTCTAACCATCACATTTCTATAGAGTCACCCACGCCGCAATGGCAAAAGTACAAACCCAATGGTGGAAAAGTCAAAAACTATGGTTAGTGGTAAAATTGGAAACAAAATTTTAGTTTTCCCATGGAAAATGGTTTTGATCAGCACCTTCAAATTATTTAAGTAAGATACTCACTCTATGGATTCTATGAATGTTCTGCATAGATTATTAGAAACTCCACTTCCTCTTAATTGATTAAGCGTTTTGCTAAGAAACACCTCCTCCAGCAATTCTTCTGATATCTGTAGTACATAAAGCCGCATAGTTCATTAACATAACAATACTAGTAGTTTATCCGTGACCACAGCATCCAAGATCCAACCACTTTAATCAAATTTAATAATATACTGATCAAGATGTTTCATCATATATTCTAACCGAAGTAGGGTAAACATAGTTTTATTTAAAAAATCCCTCTCGGGGACAAAAATATTATGATATATTACAAATTACAATTACCTTTTGGACTTCTCCATTCACTCTGAAATCCCCATCAAAAGGAACTATTTTACATACATAGTTCCCAGCCTTAAAAGCCTCTCCATATGTTCCTTCACCAACTTTCACAACTGTTTCTGAACCACTGGAAAAAGAAAAACGGCATTCCTATATGAATGAGGACATAGAATAATACAAACAAACAAAAAAATACTTAGGATGGAAGAAAAAATGGGATTTATAGCATTCTTAATTACAATTAAAGAACTTCTCAATTGAAAATGTGGATCTAGTACACTAGATTTGAGGTGCTTTGCATGATTTCAATGAGTGCTAAGGGCAATAATGCACACGAATGAACCTTGCACCTTAATGGAAATTACACAAACAGGAAAAATTGAAAACAAATTAAGATCTATAAATAGTCCCCCTGTGGTCTTGAAGGGGAAAAATGAAATTTCTTTCCAGTTTAACAGCTGATGCGTCATCAGAAAACTGTAATGAATATAAAGGAAAATTATATTCACCTAATTAGTTAACCGAACATCAAATCAACTTTGTAATGTCATGTACCAATATTGAAATGTAGACAGATTTGTCATGCAACTGAAAACTAATAATAAGAATACCAAGCACCAAAAAAGCATCTATTGTACCCACCACAACTATAGAAGTGTGTGGCATAAGAAGTAGAAAAAAATTGTCTCTCTAAGCACCAACTTACATAAACCTTTGTAGACCAAAAACCAAGATTAAACGTTACTAGGAAAAAGGAAACATACCTATACCGAGAGAACAGATCCTCTAACATGGATGGTGCCGACTGCCCACAAGTTTCTAATAGAACAGCAAACGGATTACTATGGTCATCAAATGAGGATGTTGATGTCAGAGAAAGTTTCTTTACACCAGCTTCTATATCTTCGCAACTTTCACTCTTAATAAGAATTGCATCGTTTGAACTTCTAGTTTCTCCATTTTTTAAATTCTGCAATTGTGAATTGCTTAGCTCACTTTGATCCATTGATCTCAATCTGAAGTCTGAAGAATTGTGATCAAGATCATAAATATTTTCTAATTCCATTTCACTTCGATCTAATGATCTCAATCTGAAATCTGAACTGCGATCATAAATGGTTTCTAATTTCATTGTTGGGGTATCAAGGATCTTGGATAGTGTGCTAGAGGGACCGCATCTGGGGTTTAATCTTCTGGCATGTAACCATTTTTCTAATCTGGAGCATATTGATGGTAATGGGACCTCTTCCGTCACATTGCCTGCAATCCATGAGCCAACTTTTTTCGGAGAGGGACTCTCCTCCATCAACTCAAAAGCATCAACCTCTTGAAAGTACAATCTCTCCTTATCAAAATTTGGAGGTTTAGCATTCTTTCCCTATACATACCAAACCAACAAATAACAATAAACAAATAGTTTAAGTCTTCAAAAATAGAACAACATGGATTTGGATATCATCTTACATAATTGTTCTAAATGAGAAGAAAATCATAGTTGTTAATTTCCTCAGAAAAACTAAGGTAACAAAAGCATACTTTGGGATGAGTAGGTGGTTTGCCTTTTCTTCGGTCTTTCTTTAGCTCAGGTCGGTAAACCAAAGAAGCACCAACTGCTACACTTGTCCTCCCTCTGTTGAAAGGAATTTCCAATAAATTAGAAAGAAAAACAAGAAATAGAGCGAACAAGTTTGGTTCCACAATGAGAAAAACTGATTTTGAATGAATTGATTTTAGTTAAAATAGAGTTGAATGTAAAGTGTTTTTGTTTGGATAGATGTCTACAGAAGTGAGTCGAAGAATAGTTTGAAGTGCAAAATTCAAATTTGGAATCAAATGCTACAAATCATAGCTTCAAACTAAAATCAATTCTACTGGAAAAACATCCAAACATGTTAAAACAATTCTACACCTCTAGAATCAATTTCACTGAAAAATAGGAACTTTATAGAAATTGAGAACAAACCTGGTAGAAAGAGAGCGTTTCCAACTAACTCTCTTAATTGGGTCAGCGAAACTCACTCGACTCGGACGCCGGGGAATATCATCGGAGTTTTTTCTGCAAAAATGAAAAGCAAAAACAGTTTCATAACCCTAAAATAAAATAAAAATGTGAAGAATCGCAAAGAAGAAGAAGAAGAAGAATGAGGAGTTAGTTACTAACGAGTTAACATTATTTGGGTCATTGCGAGGCTTTCTTCTGCGGAAAACGATGTCGATTTGATTATCGTAGTGTTGGTTTTCTTCGGCAACGATTTGTGACCATAAATCAGGGGAAGTGGGTGGTGGTG
>Ga0315913_1005832_pt1 | contig 14933 bp, 8 predicted proteins | sample MpolsnodulesMG_FD_207736 | JGI IMG/M metagenome (GOLD analysis project Ga0315913, IMG submission 207736) | Medicago polymorpha root nodule microbial communities from Los Angeles, California, United States - small nodules | ecosystem: Host-associated > Plants > Roots > Nodule | place: USA... | reverse complement strand
GTTTTCTAAATTTTTTTCAGCATTTTAACTAATTAGGACTGCATCTAAATTTCAGCTTTAAGTAGTTAGCAATGCATCTAGAGTTGTGTTTATTTGACCAATCTAGATATCTAGAGGGACATTGATGAATGATGGTCAACACATATGTATCACATTCATCATGTTGCTTGTATGTTATAGTAGAAGACTACAATTCTACAGTGTAATGGATGTTTACTTTTCACCTGTATCACACCATCTTTTAAGGATTTGGTAGTTCTATTCCTGGTATTTTTTATAGAATGTGAAGATGTTTTGCATCATTTTGTTATTGTTTGCCAAAATAAATTGCATTTTATACACACTACAGCGTAGTTCTACAGTGACACTATAACATTTTAGCGTATAGCAGAATTTAAACATAATGTTATTTACTCTTATCCATATTTGAGAACATGGTTCCTATGTTCTTAGGTAAAAAAAATTATAGGATGGAAAATCGGAAATGTCATATATTACAGAGGGTAAAGTACTATTAACCCAATAAATTATTATTACTTCAAATTTTTACCTAGACTGCGAGTCTGTGATTAAACAAATTTCCTATCTTCTTTAATTTAAAATATATACTTGCACATCTTTTATTTATTTACTTTGTGTATGTATAGTCTCTTATCGTCAAATCAAATCAAATGTGTGCTTGGCGATCAAAGAAACCACAGCAACAACCCACCCATCATTCATGGTCAATGTGAAGCTACCATTACCATTTTAACACAATTTTATGGTGAAAAGGGCATTAGACACAGCAGCAGAGACCCGCTGTGTTATATAACATAGGCTAAATCATTCAGAAGTACCAAAGTTTCTAATCTTAGATGAAATAATTATTGATGAAACTTTACTCTCTTTCAAGACTAAAATATGATTTACCTTAACCCAAACAAAAGTTGATAGAGAGCCATAGATGTAATTTGATTAATGTTAGGGAGAGACTATTTAACACATATCTCAACACTCTCCTTTTCTATTCGTTGAAAATCCATATGGGTTCTACCGTAATATGTGGATCCCATACAAATTTCACTGGACTCATGCGAATATTAATCAATAAAAAAAATGTCATGAAATGTATGCTAGAGAGTATGTTGCTGACATATATTTGTGATTTATAAGAAAGCATATTAGAAGAGTGAATTCCACTATTCATTCCAACAGGACCACGAGCAACACCGATACTGCTGAGTGCTGACATTTATAACAACATCAGCAATGCGTGGGTTAAAATTCATCATTCTGATTTAGCCAACTCATTAGGTTTCCTTCACAAACAAGCAAAGCAATGAGAACATGCAGCACCGTAAATAAAATACATAAATACATGCCATAAGTATATGAAATGAAAAAAAATGATTGGTTTGCCAATGAACCAACATAAATACACCTTAGTGCTAGTAGTGGTGCACCCAGGGTGTAATTCCTTGTTAAATCAAAACATAGATTCTAATTAATCATTTTAATCATAATCAATGTCAGCACCGTTTTATACATAGCGTGGACTAGCTTATGATTCAATTACTGTTAATTAATTTAACGTATGACTTCTATAATATTATTATAATGTAGCAAACCATGTATTGTTACAAAAGTTGACAATTAGTAGGACCCTTATTTGATAGATTATAGTTTTGAAGCATTAATTACAGAATATGTGCCTAGTTGTTCCAGCAATAAAGCCTTTGTATATCATATTACATATATCATGTAATCATTCCAAGAGCGTGGTGTAGCTCATTTTCAACTTGTATAAAAATTTAGAAAAGGTGGGGATTCATCTCATTAGGAATTTAAATTTTATCTTGTCGGATTATATGGTCAAATACTCTTATCATTGAACCGACACGTTATGTAAATAGACTACTAGTAGATTGGTTACACTTGTTCTACTTTTTTTTTTTTTATGACCAACTACAATTTGTACTTACTTTATTCGTTTTATTTCTATATAAGCAACCTCAAACTCAATCTAATTCTTAAACAAGAAAATGTCTACACAAAAGAACCTTTGGCTTTTGCTCTCTATTTTCTCCCTCAACTTAGCCATTATCACATTAGCCTCAGACCCTGATCCAGTCCAAGACTTCTGCATACCAAACCCAATATTAGCTTCCATCAAAACACATCACACCTTTCACACCATTCTCCCATGCAAAAACTCCTCAGAAGTCACCACCAATGACTTTATCTTCTCCAACATGAAAACATCAGGAAACTTCTCAGAAACAGGCTTAGCAGTAATACCTGCAAACCCTACAAATTTTCCAGGTCTCAACACACTAGGGATGTCATTTGCAAGAACAGATATTGAAATTGGAGGAATCAATCCACCACATTTTCATCCAAGAGCCACTGAACTAATTCATGTGATTCAAGGAAAAGTGTATTCAGGTTTTGTTGATTCTAACAATAAGGTTTTTGCTAGAATACTTGAACAAGGTGAAGTTATGGTGTTCCCTAGAGGACTTGTTCATTTTATGATGAATGTTGGCGATGAAGTTGTTACTTTGTTTGGTAGTTTTAATAGCCAGAATCCTGGATTGCAGAAGATACCTTCTGCTGTGTTTGGTTCAGGGATTGATGAGGAGCTTTTACAAAAAGCTTTTGGATTGAGTTCTAAACAGATTGGAACCATGAAAAGAAAATTAGATCCTAAACAAGAAAGGTAGACGAGTAGTTAATGGTAGTCATATTGTCCATTGTTACATTTCAGTTTCAGAGTTCGAGTCTTATTCTATGTAGCATCAACACTTCAGATCAACGATGTATCTAATGTCCGACACGTGTCACTATCTGTTACTAGTTTATACTTGTCAATGCCGTGTGTGTGGTGCTGTGTCTATTTTATTGTTTAAGAGTTCATATGTTGGGTTTTAGTTTCTCTTTTACTTCTTTCTTTGTTTTGGGAGTTTTCAACCTTTCTCCAACTTTTTGTGTGTCTATGCATGTGTCATTGACTCATTGTAATATTACAGTACTTTAAGTGAAGAATGAAGTGCAGATATGTGTCAAATTAGAATCATTGGATAAAGATCCAACAATTCATATTCTAAATTCTAATTTTGAAACCTAATTACTGAACTCGCAATATAAGCCCCACATCTAATATTTCAATTTACTGATTAGTGATTACATTTGGTTGCATTGGTTTTTCGGTTAGGCATATGAAAATAACAAACCTGCATGGCAATCTAAAAATGCAGCAAAACCTAATTTTTTTGGAAAGTTACATAAACAACTTTAAAAGAATAGGTGCTGCTAACTTGTGCTCTAATGACATATGTTAAGGAACCAAAAAATAACAATTTCGCATTGCAAAACATAATATTTTGACTTTTAAAAACTTAAATGCACGACATTTAAGACATATTTTTATATTGAGTTTATTAACACGTTTTTTAAAGACACATGTTAGCATTCGTCTAAGAGAATATACATGGTTGAATCGGTGATTTGATTCGAGCATGAGAATTAAGAAATGGAGGTTCAATTCCCACACCAAATATAATGCTAATTATATTAACATTTGTTGTTACAAGAAGTACAAACAACTTTTAAAAAAAAATTCAAAAGTGTAACAGGCTTTCCTTCTGCAAGGTATGATAACAATCATAAGACCTTGCCAATTAAGAAAGCAAGCAAAAGACATCATATGCAGCACTGCCACACGACATGATTATGAAGCCTTAAAATAAAATATCTATAATTTTATGAGAAACTACCCTTTTTACCCCTTTTGTTTGTTTTCTTTGACTGGATTTTTTTATCAGTTTTGTTGACAAGTTGGGAACATTTTTTGTTTGGAGAAAACCCAAATATACATATCCAACCTAACAGTAAGGCACCTATTGATCAAGTAAAGATTCAACTGTGACTAATCTCCATCGAGGAACATGTTGGACATATAAGATAGGTTCTCCTCTTCAAAAATGAATCAAGGATCAAACCCCCATACCCCTCACCCTAGACAGAAAACAACCGAAAAGAGTGCGGTCAAACCCTACATAGACTAACAATCCTCCATCAAATGCATTCATTTTGTAGAAGTTATCAGCTTTCATCTGTTTCACAAAGTGCATGTTCATGTAGGTGGATAATATCTAATTACTGATGATGACTATCACCAAATACATCTCAAAAACAACATCCCAGTTTCTGTAAATTTTAAAACAAAAGAACATTGTGTATATTTAATCATCCTACAGCCCACATTGCTCTGAAACAAAGATGATAAATGCCAACGCTAACACCAGATAGCCGGTGACCGATACAAAAACCTACTTCACACCTAAAAGTGACTTGATGATAGTCTCACTCACACCATCAGCATTAGGGAAGAGGTGGCCAGAACCTGGAAGTTCATGGTAGTGAATCCACGGAAGGTTTTGCGCGATGTATCGCTGTAGTGTGACAGGAACCATAATATCTTCATCTCCATGCCAAAGATGAACAAAACCTTCATTGTTTGGAAATGGATTTTGAAGATCCAAAGGTGTATATTCCCATCTTCCAAATCCAATATTTAAATCACGGTGGAGGCTTTCATATTCACCTTGTTGTCTTATCTGCTTCTGAAGCCACATAAAAAGTTATAAATTTACAATGAGATTTGTAACAAGAAACACTCCAATCGAAACAAGACATATTATTAGATATCATGAAAGAAAGCATTTAGTCGACCAAAAAAACACTGCAGAATATTATGCTCAATTAAATTGAGGCTAATCTGAAATTTGAAGGTTCGATTGATCAACCACTTCTCAGATCATCAGATTCTCATAAAACTAATTTACTATTAGTGGAGAACCACTAATTTGAAGGTTCGATTGATCAACCAATTATTTTCATAGTCATAATCTGTATTCATAAATTATCTTGGAGAGCTTATGGAAATAATTTGAAAACAGCTTATGGACATGTCATAAGCTGTTTCCATAAATAGTCTCATGTGTGCTTATGACAGTAGACAAGCTCAAATAAGTCAATCCAAACAGGTTCTAAGCAGTGAAAGTTGTTCAAGAATGACTTCAAAAACGGAAGACATTGTAGGCAGCTTTAAACAGTTAAAAATAAACACATGTATCATGGTCAAACTCCATAAGAATATAAACACATGTATCACGGCCAAAATTCAAAATCAATTTTTAACAATTCAACCAATCAAAACTATCAGCTAAATCACTTCATGTATTGCTTCTAGAAAAACAAATCCAAATTTGCGATCATCTAAAAGCTTGATACTTACCACATAATTCTCTTTATTTTTCTTCAACTTAGTTACAAGCTCTTTGTCTTGTTTCGAAAGGATGTCTGGACCACCAGTAATCACACTAAAATTTGGGAACCATCTTTGAGTGTTCCACCAGTATGTTAGCCATGGCGTGTAGTGAGCAACACGAAGCGCCCATTGGTCATGCAATTTCATTTGGGAATAGGCTTCGGCCGTTAAGTTTGCAGGAAGATCAGGCCACCAGTAGTTGACGACTGGAGCTAAGAGTGCTGCACCTGCCAGCCTGTCAGTATTGAAAAAGTTGGTGTCAATAGAAGAAAACTACAAATAAGGTATGTTTGGATAACCAAATTAACTACACGCTTATAATATAAGTGCTTATGTATCAACTATTTCTAGAAAAAAAATAAAATAAAAAGTCAAATTGTTTTGATATAAGCTATCTTGGAGAGCTTATGGAAAATGCTGAAAACAACTTATGCACATGTCATAAGTTGTTTCCATAAACTCTCCCTAACAGTCTCACAAGTGTTTATGCCAGTCGATAAACTCTAATAAGTCAATTCAAACAAACTCTAAATCGTACCTGTGAGGTATGTGCTTAAGGCAGTTCCAAACAATTTGTCCACCCATGGAAAAACCAATGACATAGAATTTGGACCCCAATCCCAATTGATCGGCAAGCTCTTCTATATCTAAGGCAATGCTCTTTAACGTACGATTTGGATCGGGATCACTTTCTCCGTAACCAGGTCTATCAAAGGATACAATGTAGACCCCTAATTCCTTAACAACATCCTGGGCAAGCTCACATTAAATATATTATTACATACCATGAAGAAATATGAGAATGCGCGTATATCAGACAGAAGAAAATTATAATATAGAAAATTACGGGTGATAGGGTGTTGGCAACCACAGCGTCATGCCTGCAAGTGCTGATACCATGGACATAGATGATTTTATACTTTGCAACATCTTTAGAAACACCATGCTCTTTGTATGCCAAATGTCTTCCATCTCTTAGTTTGATTCTTGGTGCTGTTATAGGTGGTCCATCAGGAGAGCCACATACTTTGGGAGGAGGAGCTTGCGTAACTTGATAAGCCCATGCTAGAACCCCAATAAACAACACTGCTAATGTTGTTCTAAGAATTCCTGAGAGTTTGTAATTCCATATTAAAAGGCAGATACATACAATTTAAAACATAAATTATGGTTAGTAGTCCATAAGTAAATATCAAAATACAACTTAATAATTACATTATGCTGAAAATGGGTAAAACTAGCTATAAACCTCATATTAAGGCCAACAGGGACTGATTCATGACTAAAAACAATTGTTGGATATTTTGAATGAAGATTTAGTGTTGAAAGATGTCCTACAGTCATCTGAGTCTTGTTTTTATTACCTGTTAGTTTCTAGTCTCTGTCACGGAAATCAGGGCCTAATTCATCCATACAAAACCGGCTTGTACCGTGAGGAGTGCCTCCTCTTTATAAACTCTTCTCAAGAATCCTATCTATCCGAGATGTGGGACTAAATCCCACCCGAGTGCTGGCCGCTAACAAAATGGGTGTACAAAGTCAAAAGGAAGACAGAAACCGTAGGGATTGATTTCTTTAACACCTTTTCTCTGGTTGCTAAAATGGCTACTGTGAGGATGCTCATTGCCTTCGCTATCATTAAAGGGCAGCACATTCAACAATGAAACGTGGAAAATGCTCTCCTTCATTGTGAGTTATAGGAGGACGTTATGACCCAAGTTTCATGAACTCTTCCCCTCACAGAGTTTGCAAGTAGCTTAAAGTATAATACAAGCGAGTAGAGAATGGTATAAACGCTTGTCCACCTTACATTTGAGCTTAGCAATCAATCAAGTTCATTCTGACCACTCGATGCTCATCAACATCACAACTTACTTCTATAGAACCCTCCTCATTTATGTGGCCAACGTTGTCCAGGTTGAGGATCATCTTTCCGAGCTCTCCCGGATCTTCAAGCGTATCCTTGACAACAACTTTGGCATAACATATCTTGGTATCTAAAAATCCTTTCTGGGCCTTGACGTTGCTCACTCACCTAAAGGCATTTCCCTTTGCCAAATACACCACTGCCTCACTTTGCTTTCTGTCTTGGGTGTCTTTGGCAGCAAACCGGTTTCAACTGCTATGGAACCTAGATTTCATTTGCACCACGATGATGGGCCCCTTTACATTGTCATTGATATTGCATTTACTTAACGACCACTAGGCCTGATATCACATTTCCGGTTCAGCTACTCTCCTGATTTCTATCCAAGCCTATGTGTGTCATTTCAAGGCTGCTCAAAGAGCACATCACTATTTGAAAGGTTTACTGGTTCAGGGGATTTTCTTCAGTGGGAATTCTTCTCTAGATCTACACAGTTATAGTAATTCCAATTGGACAGGTTGTTCCGACTCACGCCACTCTAAAAATATTGCCACCTTTTTCCTAGGGGATTCCTTGATTACATAGTATTCTACAAAGCAGTCTATTATTGCTCGCTCAAGCTCTAAATCTGAATACCATGCAATAGCTTCAGCCACTTGTGAATTGCAGTGGCTGCGTTACTCGCTTACTGACTTACATATTTCTTGTGCTAATTTTGTCTCTTGTTAACCAAATATCCGATCTTCACCAAAACACTTCTTCCTCGGCATTTCTTCCATCTCATTTACAAGCATCGATTGATAAACATGTATCAATCTTCAACTTGTGGGGGGTATTACAAAGTTAGATTATTAGTTAGTTGTAAACTGTTAAAGTTCATAACTAACTGAACTAGTACAGTTAGATTCCAGCATGTATATAAACTTCATCTATGTTGAGTCAATATATCAGAATCTAAGTATTTCTCTTTCACTCTAGCTATGAGTTCATTATATATATCAAAAACAAAACCATTTTTATCATTCTATATTCATTCTAATTTTTTTCTTGTAACCCCAATTCTAAAGCTGAAGAACAACACGACCCATTAAACTTTGATGAAGAAAAAAGAAAAGAGAGTGAAAGAGCAAAGACCCACCTGAAGGAAGCTGAAAAGAAGAGGATTTGTTGGCCCTTCTGGTGTGAGAACGAGCTGATGCTGCAGAAATTTTTCTGCTAACTCCAGTAGCCATTGTTGTGATTGTGAGAGAGGAGAAGAATAGAAGAAAAAAATGAAACTACAGAAAGATTTTCTTCGAAAAAAAAAAATAAAGTTGAAAGATTTAGACCCGTTTATTACGATTTTGCCATTGAATAATTTAAAGATTATTTTTTAAAAAATCAGAATTTATTTTGCGTTTGTTTATCCGGTAAAAATTAGGCTTAATTGCAGTTTAACCCCTTAATTTTTTTAAAGTTGCGATTTTGGCCTCCTAAAAAAAACTACAAAATAGCCCCCTAAGTTTTGCACATGTGGCAGTTTTGGCCCCCAGACTAATATTGACTCGATCTACGCTGACGTGGCACCCTAAGTTAGGTTCCACGTGTTTTTTATTTAATTTTTTTTTGCCTTGGGCCGCCAAAACTGCTACAGTTGCAAAACTTAGGGGCTGTTTTATAGTTTTTCTTAGGCGGCCAAAATTGCAACTTTGAGAAAGTTAGGGGGCTAAAACTGCAATTAAGCCTAAAAATTATTATTTTTTTAATAAATAATTTAGTTTGTTTTAATATACCTATATAAAAGAGATTTTTTGTCACAAAAGTAATTCAATCTTTTGACATTTAATTTTCTCCCTCCTCTAAAAAAATTATTTTTCGAGAAAATGTTCTTAACAGCTTCTCATTTAAAGTTGTTTTTAGATTCTATTTTTTTTTAAATTGTAACAAACGCATGCAATACTCTTAAAAGTGGTTATTTTGATTAAAAAGTGATTCTTTTTTTAAAAAGCTATAACAAACAGGGCTTATCTATTTACGTGAGAATTAAAACAGAGACAGAACACCGATCGATCTTTTTCTTTGTTTTTTTCTTCAATTTTTGTTATTATTATATGAATCGAATATCTCTCTACACCCAAGACAAATCCTCAATTTCGTAGGATTACCGATTAAGTGGAAAAAAATGTTTTATCATCTCATCTAAATGATATTAGGTTTTTTTTTTCTTCTTCCAATTGACAGTTCTTTATTTTATTTGAATCAAACATAAACTAATTATAATTAAATTTTGATACAATAGTAAAAGTAAAAAATAACAGCAGTAAGTTATATATTGTTTCATCCGAAACTTCAATAAAAAGAACACACCAAGACATACGTGTCAGTGTCCTATTACATTTACACCCTAGTTTATTTATCATTTACCAACTTTTGTGTGTTTTTCTTTTAATTTGATATTTTATTTAATTTTTATAATTGTCTTTTTTATCAATAGAATAACTGAATTTTCTATATAAACTAGACTCTAACCCATGCGATGCACGGGTTCTTTATTAATTCATATACATTTGAAATTTAGTAATATATTTAACCGTGATCACTATTATCGTGAATAATTTTACATGCATAGAAATATTAGAAAGAAACAATAAAAGAAAAAGACAAAAAGATTAATTCAAAGAATTTAGAGAGTAGAAAAAGAATCTAAAAAGCATGCGGTCAAAGTTCTAACAACAATTAATACATCAAAATAATTGTTTGAACAAATATTTAAGAAACAAAAACGATACGCGTAACTGAAGGGAAAAGAAATGACAATTTATGAGAAGTGGAAAAGGTGGGATAAGAAGCGGTTAATGAGAAGTGGAAAATGTGGGATAAGAAATGGGGGTGCAACCAGAGTTCTAAGAACAATTAAAACACCAAAATAACTATTTGAGAACAAAAAATGATGTGTGTGATAGAAGGGAGAGAAAATAACAGTTTATAGGAAGTGGAAAAGGTGAGGTAAGAAGTGAGAGGCGGTTTTAGAATTTGAAAGCGAAATTAATTAAACAAAAATATGTGTGGTGTAATGGCAAAAACTATGAAGGATGACCACCTGTAACCAGGTTCAACTCCCACTAAGGAATTTTTTTCATAAAACTTTTTTAAGCTAATAAAAGACGGTGGGATTAGAGTTAATTAGGGTTGCTTACAATATTGTTTAACATTTAGATATGTAAAGAAAAGATAAGGTAGTGACTTTTTATGTAACCATGTTTATTTCAATTTTAACTTTTAGTTAAATAATGGCTAAAATATGGTTTTGGTCCCTGCAAATATGCCTCGTTTTGGTTTTAGTCCCTGTAATTTTTTTTTTGTTTTTGGTCCCTGTAAATATGTCTCGTTTTGGTTTTGGTCCCTAACCCCACTTTAGTGATGATTTGCACACGTGGCACATGATGACTGAACCCATTTATTAGAAAAATAGTCCCTGCAAAATCTTTTGATTTTTAAAAAGGTCCCTGCAAAATGTTCCAGGGACTATTTTCAAAAACAAAATATTTTGCAGGGACCAAAAACAATAAAAAAAATTTACAGGGACTAAAACCAAAACGAGACATATTTGCAGGACCAAAACCATATTTTAGCCTTAAATAATTGTATGTATAATTTTCTTCTTTAAGCTGGCAATTTGTCTTCATGGTGGCGTATTTGCAGCTTTGGATATGGAGAAACAAATTGCAACTACGAGCAAATGAGTCGTCCAATGTGATTCTTAGGATGGTCAAGGAGATCGAGCACTATGAGCATACTCTTTTGACGGGAAGGCCGAGGCAGCATGAAATCATTTACATCAGCTGGAAGCATCCTCACGGGAAAAGGTGAGGATAATATCTAATTGTTGACGATGACTATCACCAAATACATCTCAAAATCAACATCCCGGCTTCTGTAAATTTTAAAACAAATGAACAACATGCATATTAAATTATCAAGAAATAACTAGATTCATTCTACATTCAAGTTCCTCAAAGTTTATCATATGTGTTGTGTGTGATCTTCAGTTTGAATTCTCCGAAACGGAGATAATAATGCCAAAGCTGGCCTGGATAGCCGGTGATCAATACAGAAGCCTACTTCACACCTAAAAGTGACTTAATGATAGTCTCACTCACACCATCAGCATGAGGGAAAAGGTGGCCAGAACCTGAAAGTTCATGGTAGTGAACCCACGGAAGGTTTTGCGCGATGTACCGTTGTAGTGTGACAGGAACCATAATATCTTCATCTCCTTGCCAAAGATGAACAGAACCTTCATTGTTTGGAAATGGATTTTGAAGATCCAAAGGAGTATATTCCCATTTTCCAAATCCAATATTCAAGTCACGGTGGAGGCTTTCATATTCACCTTGTTGTCGTACCTGCTCCTGAAGCCACATAAAAAGTTATAAATTTACAACGAAAATTGAGACGAGAAATATTCCAATTGAAACAAGACATGTTATTATTATATATCATGAGAGAAAGCATTTAGTTGAAGAAAAAAACAACGCAGAATATTATGCTCAATTCAATTGAGGCTAATCTGAAATTTGAAGGTTCGATTGATCAACCACTTCTCAGATTATCAGATTCTCATAAAACTAGTTTACTATTAGTGGAGAAAACTCAAAAGATTTCATTCTTAGAAAAAAGTGCTTATATCTATAGAAGTCAAAATCTGTTCTGCATTTGTACGATAACTGCAAACATCAATTACCAAAAGGACTCTGAGTCAATAAACTTCAGGCAGTTATCCATGGATGCGGAGGGAAAATTGATAAATACAAGGCACACTATGAAGATTGATTCACTCGTTATGCCGAGTTAACCAAGTCAAAGCAGCATTGCTCTAATAACTTTCTAAATAAGTTGGAGGTTTCCAACCATTCGGGTAAAGGGATGTCTTTCCAATAATCATCTAAAAGATTGATTCGGGCAAAATTGGAAAGACATGATCAACCACTCTGAAGATTGATTCACTCGTTATGCCGAGAAGTCTTTCAAGGAACCATAAGGGAAACCTCCATCTAGAAGACATGATCATGCAATTGTTCTGTGTATTACATTACATACTTTACATTCACCATATTATTCTGTGTATTATTTATCATAGTATATTTTTAACCAAGACAAACTATTGTGGTTTTTAATTCCAGCATGATTACAAAGAATGAGCACTTTTTATAAAAAGCAACAATAGAGAGTATACAACTCTAAAAGACAACAATACAGAGCATAAAGCGTGATTACAAATAAAACTCTTGAACCTAAGAAATCGAGATTAATAAGGATAAACAACTTAATTGAGCGCTTATAGCATAAGCACTTATTAATTGCTTATGTATAAACTATTTCTATAAGAAAAGATAAAATAGTCAAATTATTTTCAGCCATAATCTGTATTCATAAATTATCCTGGAAAGCTTATGGAAATAATCTGAAAACAGCTTATGGACATGTCATAAGCTGTTTCCATAAACAGTCTCACAAGTGCTTATGTTATGTCAGTAGAAACATTCAAATAAGTCAATCCAAACAGGTCCTAAGCAGTAAAAGTTGTTCATGAATGACTTCAAAAAAGGAAGACATTGTAGGCAGCTTTAAACAGTTAAAAATAAACACATGTATCACGACCAAACTCCAATAGAATATATGCCACAAACTGAATTTGTGCAGCTAATGTGAGTCCTGATATTCGCATAAACAATCACGGCCAAAATTCAAAATCAATTTTTAACAATTCAACCAATCAAAACTATCAGCTAAATCACTTTATGTATTGCTTCTAGAAAAACAAATTCAATTTTGCAATCATCTAAAAGCTTGATACTTACCACATAATTCTCTTTATTATCCATGAACTTAGTTGCAAGCTCTTTGTCTTGTTTCGAAAGGATATCTGGACTACCAGAAATCACACTAATAATTGGGAACCATCTTTGAGTGTTCCACCAGTATGTTAGCCATGGCGTGTAGTGAGCAACACGAAGCGCCCATTGGTCATGTAATTTCCATTGGGAATAGGCTTCGGCCGTTAAGTTTGCAGGAAGATCAGGCCACCAGAAGTTGACGACTGGGGCTAAGAGCGCTGCACCTACCAGCCTGTCAGTATTGAAAAAGTTTGTGTCAATAGAAGAAAACTACAAATAAGCTAAATAAGGTATCATATAAGTGCTTATGTGTAAACTATTTCTACCAAATAAAAATAAAAAGTCAAATTGTTTTGAACTTTTGATATGCTATCTTGGAGAGCTTACGGAAATATGTTGAAAACAACTTGTGCACATGTCATAAGTTGTTTCAATAAACTCTCCACAGTCTCACAAGTTTTGATGCCAGTAGATAAACTCTAATAAGTCAATTTAAACAAACTCTAAATCGTACCTGTGAGGTATGTGCTTAAGGCAGTTCCAAACAATTTGCCCACCCAGGGAAGTACCAATGACATAGAATTTGGACCCCAATTCCAATTGATCAGCAAGCTCTTCTATATCTAAGGCAATGCTCTTTAACGTACGATTTGGATCGGGATCACTTTCTCCATAACCAGGTCTATCAAAGGATACAATGTAGACCCCTAATTCTTTGACAACATCCTGCACAAAAGCTCACATTAAATATATTATTACATATCATGAAGAAATATGAGAATGTGCGTATATCAGACAGAAAAAAATGTAATATAGAAAATTACGGGTGATAGGGTATTGGCAACCACAGCGTCATGCCTGCAACTGCTGAAACCATGGACATAGATGATTTTATACTTTGCTGTGTCTTTAGGAACACCGTGCTCTTTGTATGCCAAATGCCTTCCATCTCTTAGTTTGATTCTTGGTGCTGTTATAGGTGGTCCATCAGGAGAGCCACATATTTTGGGAGGAGGAGCTTGCAAAACTTGATAAGCCCATGCTAGAACCCCAATAAACAACACTACTAGTGTTGTTCTAAGAATTCCTGAGAGTTTGTAATGCCAAATTAAAAGGCAGATAAAAATACAATTTAAAACATAAATTATGGCCGACAGGGACTGATTCAAGACTAAAAACAATTGTTGGATATTTTGAATGAAGATTTAGTGTTGAAAGATGTCCTATAGTTATCAGAGTGTTGCTTCTATTACCTGTTAGTTTCTAGTCTCTAGAAATGTTACCTTCAATGAGAAGATTTTCCCATTCAAAAGGTCCTTCCCCGTCACCGAGAGCCAATGTTGGGAACTCTCATCCAACATCAATTCTTCTCCCACCCTTCTTTCCAGCCACGTGAACCTGTTCCCAGTTCTTCACCCACTCCACTACTTTATCCTATCCATCTTCTTGACCTTCGATTTCTGAATATAAATAGACACTCGCATAGAACCCATAAACCATCACCTCACCTTAAGGATTACATTTGTAACTCCCCATCCACCTCTAATTGCACTCATTCCATTCATGAATACCTCTCTTGTCTCAATCATTCCTCTAGCCACAAGGATTGCGCCCTTTCCCTCTAACAACTTCGAAGCCAGGAAGCACCCATGTTGGGTTGAGGCTAAGAACAAAGAATCAAAAGCCTTGGAAACTAATTGTAATTTTTCAATTCTGGACAGACTTGTTGGCGTCACTTCTATCGGCCGTAAATGGGTGTACAAAGTCAAAAGGAAGACAGAAACCGTAGGGATTGATTTCTTTAACACCTTTTCTCTGGTTGCTAAAATGGCTACTGTGAGGATGCTCATTGCCTTCGCTATCATTAAAGGGCAGC
>Ga0315913_1005828_pt1 | contig 14938 bp, 9 predicted proteins | sample MpolsnodulesMG_FD_207736 | JGI IMG/M metagenome (GOLD analysis project Ga0315913, IMG submission 207736) | Medicago polymorpha root nodule microbial communities from Los Angeles, California, United States - small nodules | ecosystem: Host-associated > Plants > Roots > Nodule | place: USA... | reverse complement strand
TAGAATTCCTAAGTGTCTAGAAAAACAGAGTCTGTTCTGTTTCATGCTGTATTGTGAATACCTCTGATTGTATATCAAGTATTCAAACTGTATTCAATTCTTTGTAATTGTTTAGAAGTCTCTTTCAATTGTGATTGAGCAAAGGAAGTCTCTTGGAGTTGTCCTTGAGCAAAGATAAGTCTCTCTCTTTTGTGATTGAGCATAGAAGTCTCTTGGAGGTGTCCTTGAGAAAAGATAAGTCTCTTTCTTGTGTGATTGAGCAACTTGTAATTTGAGATTACATTTTAGTGGAACTCTCCTTGGAAGTGCAAGGAGGACAGGACTACTTCCGGTTTGTGGAAGGAACCTGTATAATTGATTGTGTTCTTTCTTATTCTGTTCTTTACATTATCCGCTGCACATAGTCTCTGAACTCACTTAGACTCTGAACTACTTCAGACTCTAAACCTGAGGACAGTTATCTAGAACGTAAAAGAAGAAGTTTTCAAAAACACAATTCAACCCCCCCTTCTTGTGGTTTTTCTCACCTTCAAAATCAATAACTAGGTATCATGGGTTCGAAGTGGGACATTGAGAAGTTTACCAGTAGTAACGACTTCGGGTTGTGGAAGGTAAAGATGAGGGCAATTCTAATTTAACAAAAGTGTGTTGAAGCATTGAAGGGAGAAGCACAGATGTTTGTGCATCTAACACCTGCTAAGAAGACTGAGATGAATGGTAAAACGGTCAGTGCTATCATTCTGTGTCTCTGGGATAAGGTAGAAAGAGAGACTACTGTTGTGTCTATGTGGAATAAACTTGATTCATTGTACATGACCAAGTCCTTGGCACATAGACAATGTTTAAAACAACAACTCGACTTTTATCGAATGGTGGAGTCAAAACCTATAATGGAGTAACTGACGGAGTTCAATGAGATTATTGATGATTTGGCGAACATAGATATGAATCTGGATGACAGAGATAAAGCCTCACACCTACTGTGTGCTTTACCTAAGTCCTTTGAGAATTTCCAGGATACAATGCTTTATGGCAAAAAGGGCACTATCACTTTGGAGGAAGTTCAAGCAGTTTTGAGAACCAAAAAGTTAACCAACTTCAAGGAGTTCAAGGTTGATGGTAGTGGAGAAGGCTTGAATGTCTCAAGGGGGAGAAGTGAAAACAGAGGCAATGGGAAAAGCAAGAATTCCAGGTCAAAGTCTAGGTCGAAGGGTGGTGGTAATAAAACAAAGTACAAATGTTTTATTTGTCACAATCCAGGTCACTTCAAGAAGGATTGTCTGGAGAGAAAGGGCAATGAAAGTGGTAGTTCATCCGTTCAGATTGCAAGTGAAGAAGAAGGTTATGAGAGTGTTGGAGCACTAACTGTGACAAGTTGGGAACCTGAAAAAGGCTGGGTCTTGGACTCTGGATGCTTTTATCACATCTGTCTGAGAAAGGAGTACTTTGAAACATTAGAGCTGAAAGAAGGTGGAATTGTTCGCCTTGGTAATAACAAGGCTTGCAGAATTCAAGGTATGGGTATTATCCGTCTCAAAATGTTTGATGACCGTGATTTCCTTTTGAAGAATGTGAGGTATATTTGTGAACTTAAGAGAAATTTAATATCTATAAGCATGTTTGATGGTCTAGGATATTGTACTAGAATTGAAAATGGTATGATTAGAATTTCTCATGGTGCATTAGTTATAGCTAAATGGTCTAAAATAGATGGTTAATATATTTTAGAAGGTTCCACTGTATAGCTCATGCATCGGTTGCTAGTGTAGACACTGGACATAACTAAACTGTGCCATTAGTGGTTAGGTCATGTCAGTGAAAGGGGTTTGGTTGAGCTAGCTAAACAAGGTTTGATAGGGAATGATAAATTGAAGAAACTAGATTTCTATGATAATTGCACGTTAGGCAAATAACACAAGGTGAAGTTTGGGGTGGGTGTGCGTAAATCTATTAGGCCTTTTGAGTATGTTCATCCGGATATTTGGGGTCCAACACCAGTTAAAACTCATGGGGGAGGTTCATATTTCCTGTCTATTATTGATGATTATTCTAGAAGGGTATGAGTTTACATTCTGAAGAATAAAAGTGACGCTTTTGAAAAATTTAAAGAATGGCATACACTTGTAGAAAATCAGATTGGAACTAAACTGAAAGTGTTAAGAATTGACAATGGCCTGGAGTTTGTTTTAGAGCAGTTTAATGAGTTCTGCAGGAAAAGAGGTATAAAGAGGCATAGAACCATGGCATACACACCTCAACAGAATGGTCTAGCTGAAAGAATGAATAGGACCTTGTTGGAGCATGTGAGGTGTATGTTGTTGGGAGCTGGATTGTCCAAGAGTTTCTGGGGAGAAGCTGTTAGTACTACAACATATTTGATTAACAGATGTCCATCAACATGGATAGATCTCAAGACACATATGGAGGTTTGGAGTGGGAGACCGATAGACTACTCTAATTTGAAAGTTTTCAGAGCTTTAGCATTTGCTCATGTCAAATAGGACAAACTTGATGATAGAGCTGTGAAGTGTATTTTCATTGGTTATCTTGAAGGTGTGAAAGGTTACAAACTGTGGAAGATGGAACCTGGAGGATCAAAATTTATTATAAGCAGGGATGTTACTTTTGATGAGACCTGTATGGGGATGAAGTGCAAAGACCTGGAGACAACCTCAGAAACAGGGGTACAAAAAATTCAGTTTTAGGTGGAGCCTACCACTAATGAAAGGGAAGCGGAGGATCAAACTCCAGTACCTAATGAAAGTGAAGGCCAAGAAATAATTAATCTTGACTATCAACTAGCAAGAGATAGGCCAAGGAGACAAATTAGTCCACCTGAAAGATACGGTTATGCCGACCTTATATGTTATGCTTTGAATGTAAGAAGTGCAAGACTCGGAACCAAAGAACTTCAGGGAAGCATTAGAAAGCAAGGACTGACTGAAGGCAATGAATGAAGAAATACTTTCATTGGAAAAGAACCAAACTTGGAAACTTGTTTCATTACCTAAGAATCAAAGGGTAGTGGGAAGCAAGTGGGTGTTTAAGAAGAAAGAAGGAATATCAGGGGTCGAAGCACCAAGGTATAAGGCAAGACTTGTAGCAAAGAGTTTTACTCAGGTGGAAGGGATTGATTACCACGAAATCTTTTCACCGGTGGTAAAACATTGTTCTATAAGGGTACTTATGGCGATTGTTAACATGTATGATCTTGAGTTAGAACAGATGGATGTGAAGACCGCATTTCTACATGGAGAGTTGGAAGAAACTATCTATATGCAACAACCAGAAGGTTTTGTAGAAGATAATACAAAAGTATGTTTGTTGAAGAAATCTTTGTATGGGTTGAAGCAGAGTTCAAGGCAGTGGTATCGTCGGTTTGATGAGTTCTTAGTAAAGGCTGGTTTTGTGAGAAACAACTATGATAGTTGTGTGTACATGATGAGAAGGAATGAGAAAGTCATTCTCTACCTTCTCCTTTATGTAGATGATATTCTTATGACAAGTTCTGACAGACAAGAGATTCAGAAGCTCAAGGAAAAGTTGAATGAAGAATTTGAGATGAAGGATCTTGGTAATGCAAAGAGGATACTTGGTATGGATACCATGAGGGACCGAAACAAAGGTAAGTTGTTCTTATCTCAGCAGGGGTACTTGAGAAAAGTGGTGGAGCGGTTCAAAATGAAAGATTCTAAGGTCGTTGGCACTCCTCTTCGTCATCACACAAAGTTGTCAATAAAGCAGTGTCCTCAATCCGATGAAGAGAAAAGAAAGATGGAGGGTACTCCCTATGAAAGTGGGGTTGGAAGCATCATGTATGGTATGGTTTGTAGTAGACCGGACTTATCCTATGCAATAAGTGTGATAAGTCGGTTTATGGCAAATCCGGGTCAAGTGCACTAGCAAGCTTTGAAGTGGGTTCTGAGATACTTGAATGGGACTTTGAAAGGTGCTCTGAAGTATACAAGGTCACAACCAAGAAAGGATGCTTTGGAGGGATATGTGGATGCGGACTATGCAGATAATGTAGACACTAGAAAATCTCTTTCAGGATTTGTACAACAGTAACTTGGAAGGCAAATCAACAATCAGTTGTAGCTCTTTCAACAACTCAAACAGAGTACATTGCCCTTGTTGAATGGGACAAAGAAGCCATATGGTTGAAAGGTATGATTGGAGAAATGGGGATTAGTCAAGGGTGTGTAAACATACATTGTGATAGCCATAGTGCCATCCATTTGGCAAATCATCAGGTATATCATGAAAGAACAAAACACATTGACATTCGTTTGCACTTTGTTAGAGACATGATTGAGACAAAGGAGATCATGGTGGAGAAAGTAGCATCAGAAGAAAATCCAGCAGACATGTTCACCAAATCATTACCAAGATCAAGGTTCAAGCATTGCTTGGACTTGATTAATTTCATTGAAGAATAGATGAAGGTTGGAGAGAGTAGCAAGGTATTGATGGTTAAATTGACATCATCACTAATTTAGAGTCAAGGTGGAGAATGTTGTAAAAGTGACTCAAAATTGAAGGTTGGAAAGCTGTCAAAATCGGAGTACGATTTGAAAAATCGGAGTACGTTTTTAGAGAAGAATTGGCACTTTCCATACGTAAAAAATCGGAGTACGATTTTGCGCTGATACAAAAAAATAGAAACGTATTTTTAGGCCTCATTTCGTTCCAATTTTTTAGGGGATGCTTTTACTATCAATACAAACCTTGTATCAGATGAATATGGTGTAGAAAACAGGGTTTAGAAGCCAACATACAAACTAGGGTTTATAGAGAATTTCTCTTGGCAACAAACACTATGGTTGGGATTGTTTTGATTCACCTTGAACAAAACACTATTAGGATTGAGTCTCTTGGTCACGGGAAGAGATTGAGACTTGGGTAAAATTAGGTTTGAAGACTGATTCTTGTAACCCTCAATATCTCTTTGTAAATAAATTCATATCATTATAGTGGAACGGAGAGCTTCTCTCTCCCCTAGAGTAGGTCATCATTAGACCGAACTGGGTAAATAGATTCTTGTGTTCTCCTTCTTCCTTTATCTCTTACTGTTTATTTTTGTTTGAATTATATTGTCACCCGCTTGATTTGATTGCTTGGTTTTATTTGCTCCACGCATCAAGTTTTTATTGGTGTGTTTTTGCATCGAATTCACAACATTATTTAACACTAAAAATCATGTCACAATAATCATTCAAGTCGTGAAATTGAAGTTAATCCTAAGCAAATTCTAGGAGACAAACAATTAACACAATTAGGAAGAGTTTTTACCCAAGCAAACCCAAAATCCAATTTTTTCAATGGTTGTACCTTAAATTTGAAATTTTAATTAAAATATCAAACGATATCCAATTGGACCAAACTACTAACACAAGAAAGAGTTCAAAAAACAATCCTCAACACTTTTAAGGCAACCACAAATATTATTGGTATTGATTTAGTACGACCATATGGTGATTTTAGTCTAGTGCATATCATGGTGTACACGATCGACCCAATCACCAAATCATGTGGATATACATTTCATGTATCCCCTTCTCATCCAATGAGACAAAACATTGTCGCTCGAACAAAACACATCATGTGACGTATGCAATAATTTTAGTATGAACTTAAGCATATTAGTTGTTAGAACACTTCTCCAATATATTTAGCTAGGATAAGGTCGAGTTCCATCAATAATCTATTTCTGTAGATCTTGATTCCTAACTTTTAAGGAAATCTCGTCAAAGTCTTTCATTAAAAAATAATTATCTAACCATGTCTTACATGTGCAGACAAATTGTTTTTAATAATCAATATGTCATCCACATATTATACCATATTAATATAAATATTCCCATTAATCTCCTTGTGTAAAAACTATTTATATTTCTCCTTTATAATTCCAATTTTTCATAAAACTTTATCTGTAAGAACAAACAATTCTGACTCCATAAAGTTTCTTCTAGTTTTTAAATGAATTTTGTAACTTATATAATTTTCTAGCATCCTTTTGATTAACGAAACCCTATATGTGCCAAATACATATGCGAGGTCATTCCAATCAAACTCATAGCAACAACATACAACAATGTCATGTATAATTAAACACATTTAAGTATTATGACTAAATTAAAGGTTTCATTGTAGTTGTCATCAAGATTTTGCATGAAACATTCTAAAATCAATCACATCTTATAACTATTCATCATATAGTTAGAGAAAAACTTCAAGCAGGCATTTTAAGGCTTCTCCCTATCTCATCTCAGGATCAAGTTGCTGATTTTTTTCACTAAGTCATTGCTACCCTAGCCATTCAACATTTTGTTATCCAAATTGGGATTCCTAGACCTTTACCAATCTCCAACTTGTGGGAGACTATTACATGATAAAATGAATGAAGTCAACAATACAGTTGAATGAGTTAGCTTAGAGTACAAGTAACTTCACTTTAGTTTAGTTTAATCAAGTTTACATAGATTTGTTGCTTGCTACCTTACATTTTCTTATTGTACAACATCAACAATCTATAAATACCTATTGTACTCACTGATTTTCATATTAATAATACACATTTTCTTCTCTTCATAATAATTATCACAACAATAGCCATTTACAGCTGAAATTCATCCTGTCTGCTGAAAAAGGCACATGTCATAAACCCATGACGCGGTTCTGGTCTTCGACCCGTAATCAACTCCATTACTTAGAGTGTTAAGTTCTCTTAGTGGGTTGCGTCAGAGTAACAGCTGTTTGAGAGGTCAGAACTTTTTTTTATTCAGATTCCAGTGACAGATCCGATGATGCGGTTGACCCCGAAGTTAAAGCTTTTGAGGTGACTTTGTAATCAAAACTGTTTCAAATTTATTCTTTTTCATATTTTCAGTTTTCAATTTTTCACAATTGAACTATGTGTTTTGATTGGGTCATAAAATTGAAGATGAATTAGAGTGGACAAATGAAAATAAAGTAATGATAATAAGATGAATTTCAACAGCTTTTTCCTTTTTACTTTCCTGTGTTGTGGGTTTAAAGTTGAAAAATTGGAGAAGATGAATTTGACCTGTTGATTTATGAATTTGACATGTTGTGCTATGATTGAGTGTGAGACTGTGTCAGTTTGTTGTATAGTTCAACAAACTATTGTATGGTGCAACAACTATAGGGGCTGTTGCTTTACAGACAGAAATTTTTGTCTTTAAACATAATAATCCCTAGGTATAAATGTTGCATCATACAACACATGTAGATGTAGATGACTCAAGTTTCTTCCCAAATAGTGATTCTAAGGACAAATTAAATAAAATTTTGTCATGATATATACCATGGTGAAAATTCCGAAGTTTCAACCAGGAATTTTCAACCATCATAATATAGAAATATGTATAAATTCCAATTTCTGTTAGCTAGTGGCTTTGAGATGTATTAAATTAGTATCTCCAGATCCAAATACTATAAGATACATGAACTTAGAACGTGGTAACAATACTAGGATGATGTCCCTTGAGCCAAACATGGTATGGTTTTAAAGTTTGACTAAGCAAACTAGCAAGCTTTGGAACAATCAACATTTCCTCCTCAAAAGCATACCATGCATGACCAATTGAGTACACAAAATTTTCCAAGGTGAGGAAATTCCAAATTCATTTTTATCCTTTTTTATTATTATTGCGTTATTATAGTATCTTTATAAACTGCACTAACTAAGGGCTTGTTTGGTTATACGTTAGGGTTGGCCTAACGCGCGGCATGTATAAAGCCACAATTCTTAGCTTTAGTAAAATCAGGGCAAATCATCCATTGAACTCGATAATTGGTCTCCACCACCAAACCAAACAAAGCATAAAATGATTTTGACAACAACACATGAATTGCAACATGTATACTTCAATTTAGTTTCTTAAATTGGACAGGAAAGGACTTTTGTTTACTCAAAGCTTTGTTCCTCTTGTTGACCTTAGAAACAGCAACAACTTTTTCCTATGTTTCACTTCTAAGAAAGTGATGATATTTTCATAGAACAGGTACAAATCTTAGATCATTTATCTTCATCCTTACCTATTATCTTCATATGTATAAGTGAACTTATTTTGTTTTATTTGATTTTTTTTCAAATTTTTGTTACATCCCAACAGTAATTATAGAAGGGTCAAATTACATTTGTTTTATTTGATTTTTTTTTCAAATTTTTGTTACATCCCAACAGTAATTATAGAAGGGTCAAATTGCATGAAGTTTTCTTATGATGCAAGAAATAATACTAACAATCTTAATACATTTCTATTTCCCTAATATTAAGCCAAAATCTGTAACCGGAGTTTACATGCCTAGACATTTGGAAAGTAAGTGTAACTTTAGAGAGAACCACCAATTACATTGAGGATTTCCAATGAAATTTAAGTGTAACTTATCAATTGCATAATTTAGGATTAAAAAAAAATTAACTGCAAGTTTTTGGTTTCATGGTATTAATAACATCAATTACATGGTTCAACCCGAAATTGGTTTCATGGAGCAACCTAGTTTTTGCAGCGGGTCTTAAATATGTGAGAGAGATGAGTGCCACCCTGCAACTAGCGGCACTTAGAGGGGGTCTAGGTGTTATTTAAAGAAACCTCAAGGGGGTGAATGTAATTTCCCCTTAACTTATCCAATCTTTTATTTACTTTTGAAATTTGTTTCAATTTTATTTACTTCTCAAATTTTGTTATATAATCATTATGTGAGGGTTGGATGGATTTAGTTGATCAATTTTGTTTGGTGAGATGTCTACAAAATTTCACTCTTGTAATATGTTTTGTCTACTCTTGGAATTTCTTGTGCTAGCTAGTAGTGAGTAATAAAGTTCACCTTAAATAAAATCATAACCCCTAACTAATTGTGTTTGCCTCTAAAAAAAAGTTTAAATATGTCTATGCTACTCCAATATACTATATTTTGTTGTTTTTAAGTGAGATTAAGTGTAAAAATTTAGATTAGGGAATACACACTTCATTTTCTTAATTTATATAAGTCACGTTCATTTTTTTTTTCTCAAAAAACAATTGTGTTAATGTAATATAATTTTATTAATAGTTTCCTCTAAATATAGGTGGAGCCAACAGCAGGAGAACAATAGGAATAGATGAAGACATTCTCATAGCTCCTGCTGTCCATTCTTTTTCTCAAATGGTTATTATTCCAATTCCAATAATATATAAATGAGAGTGGTATATGTGAGACAAATATACGATATCATCATTTTTTTACAATTTATTTCCTTGCTATTTGTAATTTATAGTCTTATTTCAACACTGCTGATCAATCTTCTTCTACTTTTGAAAGTGTTAATCGAGATATTGAAAAGCACACGTTAAAATTTGAGAGAGAAAAAGAATGGATTTTCCTAAAAATATGTATGTGTGACTATCATTATTTCGATGCAAAAGTAAAATGTGTCAGAGAATGGATCTTAAAATATGTGAACTCAAATGATAAGATTGTTAAAAAACTAAGGGTTAAATATGTTTTTGGTCTCTATAAATATATCAACTTTTCGTTTTAATCCCTCTAAAATTTTCCTTCAACTTTTAGTCTCTATAAAATTTTCAATCACTACTTTTGGTCCCTATTTTCAATTTAATTTTTGTATTTTTTAATGAAATTATGCAGAAATGTGTAAAATATTCTAAAAAAAATTCCTACAAAAAATTAGAATTTTTTAACAAAACACAAATTAAATATGAATTTTTAACCATAAAAATTCATATTAAATTCATGTTTTGTTAAAAAAATCTAAATTTTTTTTGGAATGATTCTTAAAATATTTTGAATTTTTCTGGAAAATGTTATTAAAAAATATTAATTCTACATATGAGTTTACTTTAAAAGAGGGACCAAAAGTGAAGACTGAAAATTTTATAGGGACTAAAAGTTGAAGGAAAATTTTTGAGCGACTAAAACGAAAAGTTGACATATTTATAGGGATCAAAAACATATTTAACCCAAAAACTAATGCTATGCTTTAGAGCTAGTTTGTTACTGACGGATTCTTTATTCCTTGTAAATGCAACAATTTTAGTTTACCTACCATTGTATAAAACAGATTTTATGGTAAAGAGTAAACTAAAATTCGCTTAAATTACGGAGGAGAAAAGTAACTTAAATTTAGAAATTTGATGTCATGAAAGTATAAAATCAAAAAAATTCAAATTATAAGATTAGAATCTTAAGTTTTCCTTTTTTTAAATCAAAATTCGTTCAAATGGCAAGTATAAACAACATTTAACCCTATAATTGTTTATCATGAAAATTCTGGAGTCTTAGCAATTTTGAGTTAACTATTATATTTCACTCTCAATGGTTATATATATATATAATATTTTTGCTATTTACTCTCAAAGGTTTGTTATCATTTTATTGGTCATGACAAAAATGAAAGTTAATTTTTGTCTTATTTTGTTTTTGTATTTATCAATAATAATGCACACAACACCCAAAGAGAAATGAATAAATTAGGAAAACAAAGGGCAATTTCGTAAAAAAGAGAAGTTGTATGCACTATATATATTCAAATACCGTAACCTTGTTTACTCATTACTTATCTCTTTTTAGGGTTTCAACGTAGAAGGTAAATTTCTCATATTTCCTTTTTTATTGATGCATTCTTATAAGGGCAATTAATGCATTCCTTTTTCTCTCACTTATTAACATTTTTGGACTTTTCTCTGTCATATTAACTGGGTCTTTTTTTTTTGTTTGAAAGATGAGTAGCTTTTTTCTTAAAAATGGATGGTAGAAACCGATTTTATTTTCTTTCCAAAAAAATTGTGTTGAACGAAAGAATCAATCCTTTATATGATTTTGGATTATGATCCTTTATATGATTTTTGGTGGTGGTTCAATCCACGTGGCTTTAAACATGAAAATCTGTCCCTGTTCACTCTATTATGAGAAGGAAATTGCTAAATGTTACGGGAGATTGTGTACAAGAATTGCAAGAATTGTACGTGGTAGCATTTAACTCTTTCAAATAATAACCACCCCTACCCCATGTATGTTTAGTCGGAACCTAATTGATCAAATCCCCTATTTTTGTGGATTCTTCTCTTTCTTGCTTAAATAATTCTTACTAAATAGCATTGCTCTCATGAGAAATAGCAAAATGGGAATAAATCATATGTGGTTCATCTTGTTGATCTGAATAAACTTTGATCGGAATAAATCCTGGTCATTCACCCTGGTCTGACAAAGAGCAGCATCATAATCCAATTTAGAACCGATGTTGCCAAATTCAACGGTGATAGAGGAATGGGTGCCGGTAGATTTGTGTTGCACTGTAACTGTGATCGTAAGGATGAGATGATGATGGTGGAAATGGGCAAAAGAGGTTAATATGAGAGAGAAAAAGAACTGCATTAATTGCTTAAGCTGTGCAACATTGCACAGGATAGAAAAATCCTTCTTATAATACATATCACCGATTCTTAGGTTTTTCGCACAGTTTAGGATTACAGAATTTCTCTATGGTACGAAGCACTTGCCAATGAAATTTAATGAATGTGAGCAAAGCTCCTTTTCATTCATATAAACTTTCCATTTCCTTAATTTCCAAGCAAATCATGAATGGATATGTTAACTATTACATGTGAAGCCATGTATGTGTTAACTATCCAAGCAAGCCATGAATTCCCCAATATTATATCCTTTTTTCACAATTCAGTATTTTCCTTAGGATTATTAGATATTGTTTTTGTTTCTTTTCTGCTTTTTCTCTTCAATCTATGGTGATTGGTAAAATCTAAGAACAAATAAGAGAACTTTATGTGATTCAATTTCAGGTCGACTCAATTTTTTCGTGTGCACGCTAGTTAACATGTGTATATTGTCATTGTAAATTTATGTGGTTTATTGTAGTATAACATCTATATTATGTATACACATTTGATAAATATGAAGCACATATAGAAAATCATATAATTCAGTGTAATCATATTATATGTGTTGATGTCGGACACGGCACATGTCCGACACTGAGACACGCCTAATCAGTGTTTCATAGTGTGATAATGATAGCTAGTTTCTTTTTGAATTTTGTAGATGTGTTTGTTTTTCACTATGTTTTGTCTGCTCCCGATTTATGCTGTATTTTTGTCATTGATTTGCATTATTTTTTACTTGTCAGAATATTGTGTTGTTTCTATATAGTATTTTACTTTATTGTTGAATTAATACTGAGATTTATTTTACTTGTCTTGTTTTTTGTATTGAATTGACGGATCTGTTTATGATTTCAAGTTTAAGTAATGATGGTTGACACAAAGGTTCATATCAACATTGTATTTATTGGTCATGTCAACTCTGGGAAGTCAACTACTGCTGGTCATTTGATTTACAAGCTTGGAGGTGTTGAAAAGAGTGCCATTGAGGCACTTGGGAAAGAAGCTGCTGAGATGAAGAAACGTTCCTTCAAGTATGCTTGGGTGCTTGACAAGCTCAATGCTGAGCGTGAAAGAGGTATCACAATTGACATTTCTATGTGCAAGTTTGAGACAACCAAGTACTGCTTCACTCTCATTGATGCCCCCGGACACAGGGATTTCATTAAGAACATGATCACCGGGACCTCCCAAGCTGACTGTGCTGTTCTCGTCATTAATTCCACTGCTATTGGTTTGCGAACTGGTTGGTCTAAGAATGGTCAGACCTGGGAACATGCTCTTCTTGCCTTCACTCTTGGTGTGAGGCAAATGATCTGCTGCTGCAACAAGGTATTTATATTTTCAGCATTTGATTATATTTATAATTCATTTATATAAGTACTAATTATTAACATCTATCTTAACAGATGGATGCCATTACACCCAAATACTCCAAGGATAGGTATGAAATAATTGTGAAGGGAATTTCACCCGCTTTGATGAGGATTGGTTATAACATAGATAAAATTCCATTTGTTCCCATCTCTGGCTATAAGGGAGATAACATCATTGAGCGCTCTACTAACCTTGATTGGTACGAAGGTCCTACCCTTCTTGAAGCTCTTGACCAAATCGACGAGCCTAAGAGGCCTTTAGGCAAGCCTCTGCGACTACCACTTCAACATGTCTACAAGATTGGAGGTGTTGGAATTGTACCTGTCGGACGTGTTGAGACTGGTGTGTTGAAACCTGGAATGGTGCTGACTTTTGCCCCAACTGGGCTACAATCTGGAGTTAAGTCTGTGCAGATGCATCATGAAAACATCAGTGAGGCCCTTCCTGGTGATATTGTGGGATTTCACCTTACAAATAAGAAATTGTCCGATAAGAATCTTATGCGAGGCTATGTTGCGTCAGACTCCAAGGATGAACCGGCCATGGAGGCTGCTAAGTTTACATCTCGTGTTATCGTCATTAACCACCCTTCAAAGATTACTCAAGGATATACTCCTGTCCTTGACTGCCACACCTCCCACACTGCTGTCAAGTTTGCTAAGCTTGTTACGAAGTTCGATAGGGAATCAGGTGTGGAATTGGAGAAGAAGCCCATGTCTTTGAAGAATGGTGATGCCGCTGTCGTTAAGATGATTCCTATGAAACCCATGGTCGTGGAGGGTATCAATGAATATCCATCCCTTGGCCGTTTTGCTGTCAGAGACATGCGTCAAACTGTGGCTGTGGGAGTCGTCATGGCTGTGAAGAAGAAGGGTCATAAGAACAAGGCAGCAAAAAGGATGATCAGTTCCACAACTGATCAGAAAGATGATGTAGCAATGAATGAGGCCGATTCTTCTCTCAACTTAACATCCAAGAAGAGAAAATTTGAAATACTTCCTTTATCTGGATCAGGTCTCGTTATTGGTGATGACGGTCGTCTTCATCACAAAAACATAATCTGTTCCGTTATGTCAACCAAAGATAAGGGAGAGACTTCTGGAAATACCCCAGTGAATCCCCTCATAGCAGTCGACCCCGTTGATGTAAGAAAATCACATTCGATTTATAGAATGACTAGTGCTATTAACAATCTTAACTTTAGATTTTTCACTATTGACTGAAATTCATGTGAATTTCAATCAGTGGTAAAGTGTTAAAATCCTCTTTTTTATTAAAGTGAGGAACTTTGAATTAACAATATTTATCTCTTGGTTAATCAGATTATTGCAGCTAGGCTACATTCAACCGTACTCCACCAGCCTGAAGATAGGAATATCAATCCCACAACAACAACAACAAGTGCAGCAAATGATCAGGACATGTAGAGAGAACACTTGAAATTAAGTGTTTAATTTTCAATAAAACTGAAAAGTTCTTGATTAGTTTTGTCGTATAGGTTGTACATAATGACTCCAAAAGACTTAATTTTTTTCTTTCCTTTTAGTTGTTTTTAGGAAGGATGACTAGAATTTATAATTCCCATGCCATGCTGCATTTTTATGATATATATTTCAGGTTTCCCTTGTTTAGTAAAGTTTTGATTAAAGATATTTCAGTTCTGAATAATTTCTGATAGTAATTTTTAAGAAATATTTTAGTTTAAATATAACTCTATTGTTTGTTACTTGCAGAGATTGCATGCATAGAGTAGAAGTAGTAAAGTTATGCTACTAGTTAGGGACTCTCATGGCCACACACAATATTGACAGAGCATGCAATTCTGGTGTTAGTGTATGGTTTATGTATCCTTAGAAAATACAGTACTGGTCGTTGAGCTTATAAATGTGGTTCAGTATAAGGTTAAATGCTACTTAAATATTTTTATTCAACCACTGATATAAGGTTTCTGTAGAAGCACTTTTCATATCAGCTTCTCGTCATATTTATAGTTATACAGAAGAATATGGCCCAGCATTACCATTCAATAAGCATTCCTTATTACTTGGAATTAAATTAGGGTGTATACTGGATGTCCATTAGGGACTGATATATACCACAGTCTAATCAAAAGGTAACTCATGAAACAAAGATGCATGAAT
>Ga0315913_1005822_pt1 | contig 14954 bp, 5 predicted proteins | sample MpolsnodulesMG_FD_207736 | JGI IMG/M metagenome (GOLD analysis project Ga0315913, IMG submission 207736) | Medicago polymorpha root nodule microbial communities from Los Angeles, California, United States - small nodules | ecosystem: Host-associated > Plants > Roots > Nodule | place: USA... | reverse complement strand
AGATTGAAAATTAGTTTAAGATAGTAGCAGAAAAATATTTTGATTAGATATTTTGTGCTTCATAAATTGAAGACGGATTAGGCCCTAGGTTACCCAATTACCCCAACAAACTAAATAAATATTCATATGGCATCTTATGCCTGATACGATGACAGCACGATGGTCTCTCTTGGAATCTCCATTGTTGAAGGAATTAATTCAGTGGCCCTGGTTTATTGATGCACTATAAATAGTTATATTCCTTTAGACTTTGGAAAGTGGTGATGGATGACATGTTGAACATCATTGGTCGTTCTTACATGTTCCTTTTCCTGCTGACGTACTAGATGAAGTTATCTTCACCAAATTGAGAATCCTCATAGGTGGCCATTTAACGTTACACATTTCAAAGCTTTTTTTTTCTTTAGATACAAGAGTGATTAATTTAGAAAGATCCGACTCCTTCCATCAATAAATTTTGCTATGACTAGAATTTCTGCTGAGTCATTTATCTTGCTTGGAATATAATTTTTGTCACTTGTGTGAATCCCATGGATGCATGTTTTGCATAAGCATATCATTTGCACTTTAAGAAAATATTTCATTCCCCTCTCCCTATTGCTTTCTAAGTCACATCTAACATAAATGTTCCTAAACTTGATTGTTGTTTTTGACCAGTGTCTAAAGTATAAGACAGACCAAGCACAAGAAGCTAAGAAGATGGAAAAACTTAATAATATATTCTTTACGTTGATGGCTCGGGGACCAGAAGGTATGTCATTGTTTATGCTTTGTGGATTAGCATGCATTTTGGCATTCATTTACACAGCAATATATTTTGTATGGGAAATGATTTTGAAATTGTTTTCCTATAGCACTACTTGTAAATACTGAAATCACTAGAAAGAACAATAAGTAGAACTTTATTAATCGGTGCATGGTAATGACATTAATCAGCTGAACATGTGCATAATTTTTTTCTTAGGCCACTGTTGCTTAGAGTTAATAACATGTTTAACATGAAACTTTTTCAACTGTAAACTAGCGCGTCTTCATGCTTAAATGTTGTAGCAGTTCCGTGTCAACATTGATGATACTTTTAAGTTCTTTTCCTTTCTTATCTTGCTGAGTTCTCACTCTTACTTGTTATTAACGATAATGACAAAAAAAATTCCTCTAATTCTGCAGTGGATCTTTCTGAAGTCACCGGGAAAGAACAAATGGATGCACAACCGATTAAAAAAGGAAGAGGAAGAAAGCAATAACTGATGTATCTCTGTCAAAATAGACTATGAATCTTAGGAAATCAGTTGTGATTTTGATAGATTTTGTATCCAATGCCTTGATCACATTTACATTATTTCTTTTCTGAACTTACCTTTTCTCAAATACGAACTTCGGACCCAGTCACAAAAAGAAAAATTAATCTTGGGTATGGTTTTGTCTTCAACAAAATTATTCTCGTACCATTGGCAATTTGGCATTACCTACCATTGCTATTGTGATTGAATTTTAGCTTTTAAGATTGTTTGTGTCGCAAACTCAATGATTTGAAATGACTACCTTAAACCATGTTCTAGCTTCGAATCATCGCAAATGCAATGATTTGAAGTGATTCTACCTTAAACCATTTTCTACCATCACACCAGATAGGAGTAACTCGGGTGAGGAAAGCATCGCAATAGCCTCTGTTTTTAGTGTACATTTACTGTTAAATGGCTTATAATTTGGTGGTAAAGTGGATTTCCGCTTTCTACTAACTGCAGCCTCCTGTTTTTTTCTTTATCTTGGGCTTCCACACGAGCTGTTTCTTTATCAAGCTCATGTTTGCATGTCTTATGGTCTCTTTTGAGCACTTTGAGTTGCTACAAGATCTTGTTTTTCAGAATTGGATCGATTCAATTGGTTGAACCTTACTGGTTTTGATTGTAATTTTGTCTTAGTTTGAACAGTTCAAACCACTTGAATCATAATCCGTAAGTCCCACCAATTTGATGTATGGTTGATTTTTAAAACATCAATTGATGAGCTCATCTATGGTCCAAATATGGAGTTTTCTACATTATAAAAGTTGCATAGGCAACAATGGCACTTTCTTTCGGTATGCTTGTCAATTTAATCTAGAACCTAAACTTAGACCAAGAATTTTCCATATTGGAATATCAACAATTGATCAAAGATTGCAGTTTTAGGTGAATCAAATCGCCCAACTTGCAATCGAATTGATAAATTTGTGGGTCATGCCACAGTTGTATATTTACCATAATACCAAGTTCCAATCATGGCCGTACTTGTAAATAGTCGTTAATCTGTTTCACCAGATCCCGATGTTGCCTATTTGCTTTGATCTGCTTTGTTGGCCCATTAAAAAGTTAAAGCATTTAATCCATGTGCCTTGAAAAAAAGCTTGTTAACTTGTATCTTTTTCCCCCTCCCTTGAAAGATTGTAAAGATACAAAGGCAATTTGGAAAATATTCTTCAATCAAATAAAGGAAACAGATGGGCAGAATGTTTTTTTGAGTGGGTAATGTGCCAGGACAAAGTGCAATGCTTTGATTTGCTTTATTTTTATTGTGATTTGTTCCAAGATCAGTGGGGGCCTGATCTCCAGGACCTAGGGTACTCTATCCAGTACTACTAGTTTAGTATCAAACCATTGTCCTGCGTTGTATGTCGTCACAATCCTACATTGTCACGTATTCAAGCAAAGCACCACTATTCGTATAAGATTACATGAATCGTATACCAAATTTGGCAAGTTAGTATCAATCTAATTCAAATTCCTTGCAGACAAGGGATCTCGTGTCTTCGTTGTCAGGATATTTGTGGCCGCTCGATCAAGATCGGACCATTTAATTGAAAGATCATTGATGTTCTGACTACATAAATGTCGGGATTACCTTATTGCAGAGGAGCCGAATCTATATCAAACATTATATTATTATTGATGGTCAAGATCTCTCCACAATCACTTTTTACACAAGGAACCCTTTTTTCTATTGCATAAGGGGTCTGTTTTGCAAAACTCCAACTTTTATGACATCATTTCATAGCTTGGATGTGAGTGCACAAGTTAGTAGTTTCTTGATCCTAAGAATGCAATGACAGAAGCAAATTCAGTTTAAGGATCACAATATGTGTTTGTGAGTAAAGGAAAAAGACTTAGAAGTAGCTAATTGTGATTTAGTTAAAGGAATATATTTGATGTTGCTCATTGATTTTTTTTAAAAACAATGTTGATTAAGAATATGCTTCTTTTGGCCACAAATAATAAAAAGAAAGAAAAATTGAGAATATGCTGCTCCAACTATGGATGATGTTGAACAGTCAAGTAAGAGAACAACACAAGCATGCCAAGGTGCTTAATAAAGGTGAAAAATGTTTATGTCAGTTCAACACATGGTGAAGTATAAAAGATTTAAATCTTTCATTTCTGTACCTTTTAGAGTAAAAGTTCCCTTTTGGATTTATATCTTCAATTTTATCTTAACGGTTCTAAAGAGTTCTGTAGCGTCTTTATCTTTTCTTTTTTCTCTTTTTTACTTCCTTAATATCATTTTAATCTTTATGTTGTCAATTTGAGTTTGTTCTATGGGATCCACTTCGAATGTACTTGTTAATATATTTTAAATAAATGGAGAGGGAAAACAAAATAGGAATGGAATAATTTGATTTTTGTTGTCTATTCATGGTAGGTGAATAATATGATCAAATTTATCTAGTTTTCAATTATTTTGTACACAGGTCATGAAGAATAAACATCTATGAAATAGCATGTTTGTTTGAGAGGTGACATTGTTGTGAATGTTTGTTTCTAGCTTTTATTTTTCATGGTGATATACTGATATTTGCCTCGTGACGTAAGAATTGCAAATTAGCTGAGTTTTCAAACATACACTTTGGTTAAAAAGGACAACAACAAAAAACTTGATAATGGTGTTTTATCCCCTTCTAATATAGGTTATTTTCGGTTTTTCACCATGTAATTTTTTTTATTTATTTTCATCCTTGTAAATTTTGGTCCCTGTAATTTGAGAAAACTTTAGTTTACTTCCTTGTAATTTGAGCAAATTTTGGTTTACCCTATTATAATTTGAGCAAAATTCAGTTTACACCCCTGCCATATCATCGAATTTATACAGTCAAATGATTTAAGGCGTATTTTGAAACAGTTTTTTTTTACAAGGACAGAATCCAAAAAAAAAATTACAAAGGCAAACTCGAAAATGACTTATATTATAGAGATAAAACACTATTAACCCAAGATTTAACATCACATTTCTTACCATTCTAATTTTATTCAACTCATAATCAGACCTTAATGATAAGAAAATACAAATAAAATACACATTTAAGTCTAGCTGGTGTGCGGTATGTGTAAGTATTGTAAATTCTAAGGAGTTCACTTATTATTAAAAAAAATAGAAAAAATTGCACTCTAAAAAGTCCATGTCTAAGAGCAACACTTATTTGGGCATAAACATAAATAAAAATGTTTTTAGCAAACACACTTTCACACATCAAAGTATATATTATTATTTATTTAAATAATATTCATTGTTTAATTTATTTACTTTGTGGGTCCAAACTCTTTTTATTTTAGCTTGTGACTAAGTTAAGTTAAGTAATTACTTAAAAAAAAAAAAAATTAAGTTAAGTAATGGTCATGTGTTTGGTTTCATTTAAATGAGGGACAATGGAATACACTTTGTACAATGCGCTGATGGAACAAAACGTGGTGTATGTGGAATCGCAGTCTTTTATGCTTCAAATGGAAGGAAAAATCGGCTTCTAAATCCTCCATTACAAGACTTTGATCCAACATTCTGTGTCGTGCAGGGTGCAGGATCTCCAATTTCGCAGCTTGACATGATTGTAAAATCTCTCATAGATATGCTCTCTTCCATGTCTGCAAATGGAACTAGAAAAACATACCCAATAACCAGTTATTTGATTTAACATGCACAAACAAAATGACCTTTTCATCATGCCCAATAGTAAAAATTATCTTATACCTAATGTAAGATTTGTCTCACCTGTGTGTCATAGTATTAGCTTAAAGGTTTAAGTAGTTTTAACATTTTTTTTTCAAGGGTAAGGAATTTTTATACAGAGTCGAAAGTTGTTTTTCTAAATAAATTCAGATGTGAAGTAATAAATGCATTTGGCATTGAAACAAGTGTATACACTCAAGTGGTTAATGAACTCTAATTTAAGACAAATTGTTTGGAGTTTAAATCTTGGATGAAATTGTCATGTTTTATACTTAACTCCCAATTGGTGAATCATATACACAATGCCTTAAAGTTTTAGGTGAAGATATTGTTTGTATATCTCTCGTGCTCTTCGAGTATTTGGCCCACTATTACTCTCGCTGCTCCCCGAACTCCCGAAAAAGTGGTATCAAAATCTTGGTTCAGCTTGGTGGGAGAGCGATGGGATCATGGTGTTTGGATCAAGTATAGGCCATAGGATATTGTTAGGTTTATGAATAAGATGTATTTTAGACATACAAGAGAGGTGACTCATATATCTATTATCTTAAAAAAAAATTATAGAGATATGTGTCTCCCTTTTTTGTGATCTTGGTTTATTGTTGTTTCCAACACTCCCCATAAATCCTCAACAATTCGGTGATTTAGAGAGAATGACATCAAGGTTGGAGTGATAAAAATATTGTATATTAAATTCCTCCATTGAAAAAAAATCAACTGGTAACACTTTTAATTCAAAAAATTGTCATAATTATATGACTTTTTATAAATAAAATATTCATTAAATCATATTACATATATAAAGACCAGGGAATGTTATTAAAGTGATATTAATAATCAACGTCTTAAATGGTTGGGAGGTTGATCATGGAATAACTTTGCTTAATATGACGTGTGATGGAGCAATGTCAGATGGATAAAAATACCTGCACTTAATTTTTATTGATTTGAAGAAAGTGTATGATAAAGTTCCTTTTGTGAAGGAGGGAGTGATAGTTATGTGTGGTGGCGGGTGATTGTTGGTATTTGTGGTGGTGTCGGGATGGGGGTGGGGAGTTGGTTTGATGATAATGTGCGTCGGGTGGTCGGAGGTGGGGCTAGAAGATTTTTTTAGACGGATAACTGGGTGGGAGGCGCACCCTTACAGGTGCAATTCCCGCGCCTTTTTGACCTGTTTGAAAATAAATGGGTGACGGTGGAGACTATGGAGAGGAGAGGGTGGGGCGGTTGGAGGTGGTCCCTGGGAGTGGAGGAGACGCCTTTTTGCATGGGATGAGGAGTCTGTTACGGAGTGTTTTGCTTTGTTGCATAACATTGTTTTGCAGGAACATACCATTAACAGGTGGAGGTGGATCCTTGATCCTATTAACGGTTACTCTGTTAAGGGGACTTATCAGTGTCTCACAATGTTACATGCACCTCCTGAGAGGGGTTTGTTCGATGTAGTTTGGCAGAAGTATGTACCTTCAAAGGTGTCAGTGCTTGCCTGGAGACTTCTTCGCAATAGACTACCAACCAAAGGAAATTTAGTTCAACGAAGAGTTCTACATCAAGACGACAGCCTCTGTGTTGGTGGGTGTGGCTACATTGAGACTACGCTTCACCTATTTTTGGGTTGCAACATCTATGGCAGCGTGTGGATTCTTATATATCAGTGGCTAGGCATTTCATTTATTGCACCCGACATGGTTAGTGATCATCTTCTTCAGTTTGGCACATGTTGGGGTTACCGCGTTTTACGCATTCTTTCTTGAAGATAATATGGTTTGCTTGTGTTTAGGTTATTTGGAAGGAAAGGAATAATAGGGTATTCAATCAGAAAGCTTTGGATTCAGTTCAGTTAGCAGACAACGTTAAATTAATGGCTTTTTCGTGGTTAAAGGCCAATATGCATTCCTTCACCTTCAGTTATCATGATTGGTGGCGGCACCCTTTACATTGTATGGGCGTTATGGTGTAATCTTCATTGTTATTTCTATTTTGTGCTGATTTTTATGGCACCAGAGACTTGACTTTGTATTGTGTTTGAGTGGTTCTCTTTTGCACGTCTTGTACGAGATGAATCACTCTTGGTAATTTAATATATTTCATTTTGGCTTGTTCAAAAAAAAAGTTCCTTTTATGAAGAGTCCTAGAGAAAAAAAAAAGGGTTATGATTGTATATATTCTAACTATTAATGAAATGTATGAGGGAATCTCAACTAGTGTTTGCGCAAAGGATGGAAACACATTAGATCTTCACATTGCAATATGACTACACCAAGGATCAATCAACCCTAAGTTCTTATCTTTTTAATTTAGTCTTGGACAAATTTACATAACACATGTAGAAGATTGTTTCATTAATCAATTTCATTAACCACAAAAATATATGTTGTTAGTCGATTTTTTAACATATAACTTAATGAGAAATGATATTTGAACAACTATTTTGTGATAATTTTTATGACAACTTTCTCTCTCATACTCACATTATATTTTCATTTTCTTTCTTTATTGCTTTAATTTTTGTGTCAAGACCTATATTCCTTAATACATTTAGGTTCTCCCACAAGTTATCCTGTAAAATGGTTGTTCAAATAACATTCTTCTAACTCAATAACTACTTTATCTATTTCAATAACTATGACAATGCATTTTTTTTTTAAAGGATATGAAAATGCAAGATATCAACTATTTATTGTATATAATTACAAAAAAAATTATTCATCATAGAAATACGACGAACAATTCATTATGTTTTCCATTTATGTCAATTTGGTGTCTTCTAATAGAGGAGTATTATTTGAACAACCAATTTAGTGACAACTTATTTGACAACCATAATTTACAAAGAAAAAGTAGTACTTGCACGGAAACCATAGCAATAGAGAGATAAAGTAAAAAATAATGTAGATATGAGAGAGAGAAGATTCTCACCAAATGAATGTTCAAATATCATTTCTCGTTTTAATAATACTCCAGTTTGTTATGCTAAACGATCTAAAGACTAAAGAGCCTCAATTTGTCTTTGATTTCGGTAATTAAATTAAATTTTTATGGTACATAAAAAAACAAATTGTACCAATAGTGTGCATTCCAAATTTCCAAAATCGATTCTGTTAATAAGGAGATCCTGCCCTGATAAAGTGACAGCATTAGCATGTGCCATTTGTCAACTGATTGAAGAAAAGTGAGGCAATGATTAGTTGGCAAATACCAAAGATGTACAAAAATTGATCACAAAACATATACAACCAAAATGTACAAAAATTGATCACAAAACATATACAAAAATAAGCAGTAGATATTTTTTGTGTTTTTTTGACAAAAAAATCATCAAAATTAGCAAAAATATGGAATCTGAATTGTAGTGAAACTTTGTAAAATTAATTGATGTTATCAAAATTACATTGTTGAATTGTAGTGAAATTTAACACGGGTGATTTCAAAACATACTAACATAAATCAAATAACCCATTTGGTGGCAACATATATCTTTGTTCCCTTTTTAGATAAAGTTCAACCCATAAATCGTTTGTATTTGTAATAAAATAAAATTTGGCTTGAATTTCGCATTTAATGGACTACCTATTAATAATAGTAAAAATAAAGTCACGTGGAATTTATTCTTTTGTATTGTAGAAATTTAATTCATTTAAGCTTGCGTGTATGTACCTCATATATTAAATGGACAAATTCTATGACCTCAACAGAAATATGCTTTTTCTAGGTAAAGTGCAGCCATTTATGCTTACATTCAAATAAATTAACCTAAATATTTAGTGATCACAAGCATTAATTTAGACATATAATTTATATGTATCGATGAGTTTAGCTCAGTTGGTAGGAATAATATATAATATATTTAAGGTATGAAGTTCAAATCTCAAACACCATAAAAAAAGACACTTAATTTATATGTACACACAAAAATATATATTGTTTGATTATTTTAAAATACATATTATTTACTTGTTATCTTTTTCTATCTTATTCGATTATGTGTGTCTAAATAGTATGACCAAATATTATGACCATACAATACTTTCATATAAATTAGAAACCACCAAGCACATAATTTGTGCAACCTTACTAGTTAAGTATTTTTGTTTTGACGAACTAGCTATTTTTTTAGAGGGTTTGACAAACTAGCTATCAACACAAAATTCCTAGTGTGGGTGTTTCTTCCTGTGCAAGCCAGCCATAGCATAATGATTGTATTTCTTTCACTTCAATTAATTAATCAAGTTTAAATTTAAATATATCATAACATAGAATAAACTGTCATTTTCATCTTTATTAAAGTATTGAATGTATCAAAATAATAAAAGCTTTTTGTCCATTTCAAAACTTAAAAAAAACATATATTTTATCAATCATTTTAGTCGTCGATTGTGTTTTTCATTAATTAGTTTAGTTACCAAATCTATCTTTCGTTGTTCAATTCAATTTATAAAACTATTAACAAAATATCAGAAAACTATAAACATCGTCTCACACAATTAGAGATCAAATTGATTAGTTTACTCATCAATTCAATTGCAACCATAATTTCTCAATTCTGTTCCTTTATATGTGGGATTTTCTATAATTTAGCTCACTTATATGTTGGAGTGATAAAAATAAGATAAATGCTAAACAATTTACTTAGGACATTGGTTAAGTGCACAAAAGTAGTGAATTTAACTTTTTAAAATTTAAAAAATTGTTAAATTAAATGCAAATTGTCATAATAACATTTGTTATCGTAACCATAAAAATAAGGGAAATGTTAAATAATGTTCTTGAAACGTTGGTTAAATGAACAAAAGTAGAAATATTTTGTTGGGAAGTGATGAAAAGTGGTAAAAGTTAAAAAATTGTTATTTCCAATATAAAACTAGTATTTTTTCTGTTTCCTTAACTAGTGTCCTAAGAACACTGGGTAGCAAGACCCTAAAAATAATCATATGTTAATCTCTTTAGACTAAATTAGAGCCACCAAGAGAGAGAATAAGAAAGAAAATAATGAGAAGATGAGTGAGCAATGTGAGTTTAGATATTGATTTGGCTTAGTGCAAGATTGGTCAAATCCAACATAATAGTGGTGGCATTGGAGGATATTGATTAGAGGGAATGAAATTTTGACATTCAATTTTCAACAATTTTTAGAGACAACATTTTCCCTCTATTTTTATTGGACAATAACAATAGAGAGAGAAAAAAAGAAGAGAGAGAATAAAAAACACATGTGAATATGAAAGAGAGTGTTATTTAAAGAGTTGTCAAAAAGTGGTTGTAATTGATTAAGAAGCAAGAATGAAGTGAAAATATATGTTATGTCACGCTTTGGATAATCAAAGTAATAATCCACTTGATTACACAAACCCACTTTGCAACAAAGGCAGAGGCTATGTTACCAAAAAAGTCAACGAGTGGGCCCTTACTTCACTTCCGTGTCAGTGAGTTGCCAATCGAACGGTATTCCCATGGCGCACGCTAGCATCAAGCTTACGGTAAGAGTAGTCGAGTCAAGTGAGCACTGCCTTGGGATACGCGTCGCTACTTTTACACTTGTTTCTATCTTATTGGTTGAATTTGTCAAATCACTTTTATTTAAAAAATATATATTGATCTACATTTGTGATTTTTTTACCAAATAAAATAGAGTAAATAATTCACTATTTCCGGTACACCCGCATAACGACGAGCGGCGAAGCCGCGCTACTCGTGCTGAAACACGAGTATCTCGACTAGTAAAAAAGAAATTTTTAAACTTGTTAATCTTCTTTGGTATGATGGTCTTGATCCAAGGTCTCCGAATAATAAAATATTTAGTTGCTATTCTTTATAACTATTGAGGAGTATGAAGAAGATACTGGCAATGCAAAAGATTCAAAACTATAGAAATATGTTAGCTCTAGAAATGGACAATAATCGCTAGAAAATATTCAGAGATCTATTTAGAGCAACATATTTCTAAAGTTTAATGATTTAGGGATCAATTTGTTAGATCAGTGTCAATTTTAAATGGTATTTTACACATAAGTGTAAAATTTGAAAGGAATATTTGTTCATTAAATCATAAAGTGTCGGGTTTGTGTAAATCCTACACTTAAAAAAATCATTATTTTTTTCAACATTTTTTTATTAAAAAAAATAAAAAATTGCCAATGTGACATGACAATCAAGAGTCACGTCATGTTAACTAAAAATAAGAAGAATGCTTACATACCCATAGTGATTCTCTTAGTTGTGTTGTTATCTTAGAACCATAGTTTAATGGGGGGATTTGGATTCTCTTCATTGAAAATTTTCTCACGTTTTCTCCATTGAAATCTCAACCATCAAATATGAGAGAGAAAATAAGTGTTAAATTATAAAGAAAAGTGGTTAGTGGATTTTAATGGTCGAGATTAAAAATGAAAAAAACTTGAGAAATTTTTCAATGGAGAGAATCCAAATCCCTAATAGGGTTTATTTATTCATAGTAACTAAAGACAAATTACAAACAAAATAAAACATATTCTAGAGATTTAGAGTGGGAAGAGAGATTTCTCCCTTGAACCTCATAACGCTTGCTTTCCTCTTGAACCGCCTCATTCTGAATGAAAAATAATGAATGAGAGAAGTTGTATTTATAGGCAAAGTTTCCACCTGGGTTTGGGCCTTAAAACTGGATTTTTTCACCAAAAAGTAGCAAAAGGCAGTTATTTCCCAAAATAGCACACCCGAGCACGCGCATGACTCACTGGAGGGGGCGCACAAGTGTGTTTTTATGCAACCAAGGGCGCATGGAAAACACCCAGGGGAGCATGAGTGTATTTTTGCGCGCCTGGATCACACTTGGGAGTGCACCAATGTGTTTTTCGCACGTAATCATATGTTTCTTCGTACTTTTGGTGTTTTCTTCCATAGAACTTGTCTTGGAACTTGGAATAAAATTTCTCCTTCTTGTAATGTCTTTAGAGGCCTCTTGAATCTTCATTCATTGTCTTTCCATTTCTTCACGAATCTTCAAGATGCCTTGCTTTGTCGATTTGCATGATTTCTTCTTAAATTACATCAAAACACCTTGGAATTGATATGTTTTGGGAAAACTAGAATTACATGAATCGATATGAAAACATTACTAAATGTTCTGAAAATCATAGGCAATTGCTCTAAAACTCCTCTATCTTGGATCAAAACTAAATAAAAATGACTTAAAAATATGTTAAGAATAACGTAAGAAGACTTGTCATCACAACCCCAAAATTAAATTGTTGCTTGTCCCCAAGTAACGAAAGAGAATAAATTTTAAGCTTTGCATATTTTTTAGGAAAAAAAAACCTTTCTAAAGAGGTTGCTCAGATCATCATCTCATCTCGTCCCATTTACAGACTTGACTAACTTACACCTTCCATACAAGCTGGACAGGCTTAGAGAAGATGACTCCCACTTTCAACCACACTTTTTCTAGGATACATGTATGTATCACCTAAAGCCAGTAGGATTGGTCGCGATATTTGTCCGCTCCAATCATCACATGAATATACTTTGCAGTAAATCTGAGACAATTTTAAATAGACATTCAAGATCATACTATACACGCACACTCTATACGGTCTTTCAGAGTTATAAAGTGGATTAGGTTAATGTGGGATATACTTGAGAAAATAGGACTATAAAACAATATTGAGTTAGATTTTCAACCTACGGATTCCTACTGCACAATGAAGTATTACCCAACTTTCCTTCCTTAAACCAAAACAAGATGTGTATTAAGTAGAACTATTTATTTTTCATTTTACGAGATAGATACAATGAAGTATCACCAACCTTCCTTAAACCAAAACAATATAGGTAGTAGGTACTAAGTAGAACTATTAACAATGAAGTATTTATCTTTCATTTTTCTATGATGAATGGGAGAAGTTAAATTTACTTCTTAAGAGATGTCCTCATCATAAGTTTGGCGAGATGCAAAAGATGAAAAGGTTTGTTATTGATTTGAAGGATCGAGCATGTATGCTATTGAATGTTTCAGTGGGAGACACTAGTAAGTGTCTTATAATATGTCTGAATCTATGAAGTGTAGCAATAGAACTGCTCAATGTTACGACTCTGTTTGGCAAGACCAAAAAGTTAGCTTATAGTGGATAGCTTATAAGTTCATCTGATAAAAAAAAGTTCGGTTTGATAATGGTCCTATTATAATGAGCTTATAGCTTATTTCATGAGTTTTTAACTTATTTTTCAGACGTTATTTCAAGTAACGTTTGAGCTTATAACTTATCACTTATCATTTTTTCTTCTATTTCCACTCTCATTATTTTATCTAAAATCCATTTTTACCCATTACCATTTATTAATATAATAGCATCGTAAATGCTAATGTCCCTTGCTAGTAAATATTCTCTTCTTCAGAACAAAAAATATCACTTGCCTTTCGTTGCTTTTTTCTTTATATGGCATACCTTTAGTTTTTTAGTTTTTTTTTTCCTTTATACGACATACCTTCAGTTATATTGACACCTTTTGTTATTTTGAAGGAGACACTAGTAAGTGTCTTATAATATGTCTGGATCTATGAAGTGTAGTAATAAAACTGCTCAATGTTACGGCTCTGTTTGGCAAGGCCAAAAAACTAGCTTATAAGGGATAGTTTATAAGCTCATCTGATAAAATAAGTTTGGTTTGATAACAGTCCTATTATAACGAGCTTATAGCTTATTTCAGGAACTTATAGCTTATTATTCAGGAGCTTTTTCAAATAGCGTTTGAGCTTATAACTTATAACTTATCATTTTTTCTTCTATTTCCACCCTTATTATTTTATCTTAAATCCATTTTTACCCATTACCATTTATTAATATAACTGCATCATAAATGCTAATGTCCCTTGCTAATGTCCATTTTAAAACAAAATATTAGAAAGAGGGACCAAAACTGTCGAACTTTAAAATAGGGGGACCAATTTTGCAAAATAGTGAAAACAGGGGGACCGAAACTGCCATTAAGCCTAAATTTTATTATGAATCGAAAATACCCTATTATGTCATTTTATATTTATTAGCTAGTTGAACCGCTAATTTTACCAAACACTTCAATTAGTTTATCAGCTATCAGTCATCAGCTATAAGCTATCCGTCATCAACTATAAGCTATCGTTATCCGCTATTTTTACCAAACAGAGCCTACATCATACATGTGTTTGGGTATTCAATGGAAGATCTTGTTCAATAAGAAGCACTTACTTAAGCGTTAGAGAAAACTTATGCAAAGAAAAATATGAAATTAGAACCTGCTCAAGAAAATGAAGAATTGCTAAGGTATAACACCTTTATTTGAAAATATTATGGGAGGGCAATGGGGAAACAAGTGGAGAGATGAGAGTTTGAAGTTGATGACATCGTAATACTAAGAACCCAAAATCTGTCTAACAGAAGTGCTAATACTAGACCAAAATGGTATATGTCTTTTTAAGGTTCATAGGATTTGCAAGAGAAACTATATAGAAACTTGGGATGGCACACTTGGGGTTATTAGTGTGTAATTCAAACCTTAATCATGTTTGCTTGTTAGTTAGGGTGTTAGTTACTTGTCTCTCAAGTAACTAACTGATTCACCTATACTTTAGCTAGTTAGTTATTTTTTGTTTTGTTACTTGATACACAAGTAATAGGGAACACCTCTGTATATATAGTGTATCCCTCTATGAGTAAACAATGCAATTTTACACAATTCATTAATTCTTAGTTCTTTCAAACCCTTATTATCTCTATCACAAAACTGTTTCTTCTAATCAAAGTCACCAACACAAGAACCCTAACCAAAAACTGTTTTCCCCTAACAATTGGTATCCAGAGCCATAGTTTGATCCAAGAAGAAGATCAATCATGAATTCCAATGGGAATATTGTTGCGCACTTACCAATCCTTGATGGAAAGAATAATTGGGTTAGATGGGTAAAACAGATGAGAGTTATCTTTGGTTTTCAAGATGTTCTTGAAATTGTTAGCAATGGAATTGAAGCA
>Ga0315913_1005819_pt1 | contig 14957 bp, 8 predicted proteins | sample MpolsnodulesMG_FD_207736 | JGI IMG/M metagenome (GOLD analysis project Ga0315913, IMG submission 207736) | Medicago polymorpha root nodule microbial communities from Los Angeles, California, United States - small nodules | ecosystem: Host-associated > Plants > Roots > Nodule | place: USA... | reverse complement strand
TTTTACCAATGTTGCTTATATATGGAGAATGTAAAGAGTATCTAAAACTACCTACTGGCTACTGCAGACTAAGATCAGACAGCACACCAACCAGATCCTACTCTTGTTACTTTTGACAATCTTTATATCAGTTTGTTTAAAATCCAAAATGAAAATTTGGGATTCTAATATAAAATAAAACTATAAGTACTAGATACAATACAATCAACTAACTAGAGGCACGCATATCAAATCCACAACTCACCGAAGCTACCACAGAAATGCACAAATTTCATTACTAGCTACTTGAGTTCAAGGAAAATACAAAATGAACAACCAATAGCCTCTCCATTAATTCACATATAAATTGGATTCATTCATTAATTTGCACCCCTAACCTCCACGGTTCTGTTAGTGGCAGCTTGAATTCTCTGCAACATTTCCAAAACATCCTTCATGGATGGACGCATTTTGGGCTCAGGTGCAAGGCATCTTGTAGCAAGCTTAGCTATAGGAAGTGCAGCTTTGATTGGATACTTATCTTTCAATAGAGGATCCATAATCTTCTTCAATTTTCTTCTATCTTGTAAGTGCGGTCTGATCCAGTATGTTAGACAGTGAAAGCCCCTTGGACGGTTGGGATCAATTGCTCGTAGGCCTGTGAGTATCTCGACCAAAATAACTCCAAACCCATAGACGTCACTCTTTAAATATAGATGCCCTGCATCATGGGCGGTTTCAAGACCTGGCGGGCCCGGGTAGTCGCCCGGGCTCTGGCCCAAATTCTTTGCAATTTCTTTTGTAAATCCCTCTGAATTTCTTATATAAACTCCTATAAATTGGGCAATTTCTTTCAATTTTTTTATTATTTGCTTGCAATTTTTTTTGTAAACCCCGATAAATGTGTTGCAATTTTTTTTTGAATAATCCTGGCTCCGCCACTGCCCTGCCCTGCATAGTGCATAGATTTCAGTTTCAAAGAGTTGTATGAATTTGATTTTGCAGTTAAAAGCAATGAAGAGATAGACTGCATATATACCTGTTTGCATATATTCAGGAGCTGCATAACCAGGCGTTCCCATCACTGTTGTTCCCAACTTTGCAAGTCCAAAATCTGATAGCTTTGCATTATAGGACTGCATCAGCATGAAAATTTAATTAAAGTTATAAACCATGAAGAAGATTATATCTTATAAGGAATAATAATAGGTAGGAGTTGACTGACCCCATCAAGCAATATATTGGATGTCTTAAAATCTCTGTAAATAATTTTTTCTCCATCGGAAGTATGCAAAAAGGAAAGGCCACAAGCTGCACCAATTGCTATCTTAATTCTGAGGTCCCAAGGAAGTGGTTGATTAGCAGCACCCCTTCCAAAGAGGTGATTCTCCAAACTGCCCTTCTGCATGTATTCATAGACAAGGAGAAGCTTTGTTTCCTCATAACAGTATCCCAACAGCTTAACAAGGTTAGGATGATAAAGCCGTCCTAGAAAATGTATTTCTGACTGCACAGACCAAACCACTAGTTGTGAATATTATTTTTTTTTTTTTTGGGTATTAAGAGTATTAACCCTTGTCCAGTTGACCGAGAAGTAAGTAAAGTCTGATGAATTACCTGCCATTCCCCGAGGCCTTGGTAGCCTTCGGTGTTCAACTTTTTGACGGCAACAGTAGTTCCACTAGCATTCCTGGAAGATTCAAGCCAACCCCTATAGACTTTACCAAAACCATCCTCTCCAAGGAGATTATCAAGTCTGAAATTCCTGGTAGCAGTTTTCAATTCAGCAAAAGTGAAGACCCTAAGATTAGAAGTAGGTAAGATTTGACCACCAATCGAACTCCAGCAAATCCCCATTGGAATCAAAGCTGTGAGTATGCAAAAGAAGGAAGGAAGGAAGAGCTTGCCTTAGAGTCAAGAGTGTTTGTTTCAATTAAATCAAACAATCAATGAATCAAACCATTTTTTCTTTTTGTTGAGCACACATACGCGATTTTTTTTTTTACTGTCTCTTTATCATTTTTTTTCCTTTTTTAAAAATAATTGTGATTTTATAATAGCAATGCAATATTTATTATTTTTTACACTATTATACTCTTATTTATTGAATTTCATTCAACTTAACTACTCCACTAACTACAATTAATAAGGGTATTTTAATAAATATTATTAATTTTACTATTGAAATCAACATAATTAATCATTGAGTGGTGATACATGTACATACACCCCTTACACCCACGCAAAATTCTAACATATGGCAACCTTGACCCCACATAAATAGAAGAGAAAGTGTGCTTGTGAGATGAATTTACCAAAATATCCTTAATGCATCAGGTGTACAATGAAATGTGTGAATAAAGAGTGTTCATGTAACATTTGTGTTAATAATTTTCTTAATAATCATGAAAAAACCTTAAATACAAATACTATGAGACGGATGGGGTATAATATACTTTTGCTGCTTTTGTTTGTTTGTTTTGTTTAATAATTATTAAAGTTAACTTTCTTCTTCTGTCTACCACTAATTCTTTCTTTCTTTGCTTTGCTCGATCTAGTATGCGTGTGTGGTATGTGTACGATATAATATTATTACTAGCTTTTAACAAACAAAACAAAATGCAAGACCTACATTTTTCATACTCACATTATTGTTTTCATTTTTTCTCTTTATTATTTTGGTTTTTGTATCAAGACCTACATTTATTTGTATATTTTAATTGTCACACATGTTGTCATATAAAATGGTTGTTCAAATACTAACATTCATCTATCCATTATTCTTACACTAACTATATTTCAATTATACATAGACAAGACAACATAACCCGAACCATCCAAACCCGCATTAGCTTTGATGAGTAAAACCTAATTGATTATATTTGATTTTAAGTTATCCCCAATATCAAAAGACGGGGGCGGGATTGATAATAAAGACATTGATAGTCACCTTAAATTACAAACTCTTAAAAAAAATATTAAATTGCATTCGTATATTTTTTTATTTTTAAATTGAGCTTTTTTAAATTGAGCTTTAAACAAATTATTTTCTCTATTATTATTTAGAGTGAAGACCAATTTAGGTCGTTGACAAATTATGAAGGGGATAAATTAGTCCTCAACATATAAAAAATCCTATTTGGTCTCTTACGGTTTTTTCATCCTACTTTTGACTCGTGACTAGGTATACATGACAGTCCAGTTGTCTTACTGACTGTCATATGTATTGTTTACAAAAATAAAGAACATTTAAATCCCTACAAGAAAATTTGGGACGATAAGTTATTATTAAAAATAAAAAAGTGAAATTAGTCATTATTTTTCAATGACAAAAAAATATAAAATGCACTTTGTTAAATTTTAAGAGATCAATTCGTACTTTTATCTTTTTGTTGGTTATTATCTCCGTTCAAAACAGTCGTTGACACTTGTCGAAAACAAAAAGGGTGTTGAAGAAAACGAGATGCAGGAAATAGAAAATAGAAGGATGTGTTAAACACGACCATTCATTTTCGTATCGTGAAACAAAAAATAATTAATTTATTACATTTTTGCGTCAAACATGATAACTCATTCTCTTATGATGAAAATGTTGATTTTTTTTTTTTGCTTTTTTTTTAAATGAGAGACTAATTTGTTTCCTTGAAAATTATTTTAATTTCACGTTAGGACTTAATTGACACCGTTAACACCACATACTTAAAATAGTTGGATATGACATAAGTCCAATGATAAAAACTGATCTAAGGATTAAATTGTCTTGCCTTAATTTTGTAAGAAACTAAATATGATCTTTTTATTTGTTGAGACCAACTTGTTTTCACTCTTATTTCATTTTAAATAATTCAGGTTGCTGAAACAAATGTGGTTCAAGCTCATGCGGGTATAGTACAAAATACCCAAACAAACGGTACAAAGAGTTTCCAATATTTTTCATATCTCCATGATAGAGGAGCTTTTCTACACTTTCCAGTGGGGTACTAACTCCACATCCAATTTCCACCGATCATGAGACAATTCATGCACCCCTCGTGGACTTTAAAAGTCATCTTATCTTAATGAAATGTTTTAGACTTTTAGTACGATTAATTTAATGAATCGTTTTAGACTTTCGGTACAAAAGGGTAAAATAGAAATTGGGTGTTTTTTCATCACTTGTTCTCATCGTTTAAATAGTACACCCTTTGATAATTATAAGAGTAAATAACACTCTCATTCCTTAAGAGAAGCTTAAATTATACTTCCCTCCTCACCCTATTTGTCTCACCCTTTTTGGCACTGTTGTTGTGATCTCTCTCTCACACACAATAATCTTTCAATTTCATTGTGAGAAAGACGGTGAAAAAAAATAGTGCCAGTTCAACTTGCACAACCGGTTCCAGGTTAAAGAATTACAAAGTGTGGATGGTGTGATTAGCTTTAATTGGAGTGTGTTAAAGGAGTGTGTTAGAGAGTGTGACTCTAGCATTTACCTAAAAAGACTAGACTACTATCTTAGCAATAAAAAACCCACGACATGAGTATAGTAATCCATTATGTTACAGTTTTCGCAAAGTATATGTGCCTTCAACTTTTCAATAAACAATTCATTTATTTGGAATCCTTAAATAATACCCTTAATAAACTTATAAGCAAGACCAAAATAAAATACCATTTTTATGTAGAAAGTACCAAAAAAGAGAATAATCATTCATTAATTTTGATAATATCAAACACTTTCTAATTTAGTCATTAAAATATACCCTTCCGTCTCAAAATAATAGTAATTGTTTAATGTTTGTGCAAAATGTTTAAGAAAATGATTCGGATAGTCATCAATTGATTCGTGCGCTCAACGTCGAACGCTGGCTAATTTTTTCAAACTAGTTTTAGATTGACCCATGTAAAATTGCTCATGGAAAGCTTTTTCTAATTGGATCCAACTGAAAATAGAATGAAGCGTCAATGTTGTGAACCATGTAAAGGCATTTTTTGTTAAAGAACTTGGAAAATATTTCATTTTCAAATTCTCATTATTCGCTATATCACCAGCCTCCATCAAATATCGAGCAATGTGTTCGACTGTTGGTTCGTTAGTTTCCCCAGCAAACTTAGTGAATTTGGGGACTTTCCAATTTCTTGGTAATTCAGACATTAATACGTATTCAGATAAAGCCGACACAAAATTGGGCCTATGGAAACACATGTTGAAACCATTTTGGGCTAACAAAGCTTCAACTACATTTGCTATGTTGTTTTGGCCCTTGTAATTATTTCGACGGGCTTGCATGACCACTTGGTCTGCATCTTGGTGCCTATTCACCATTATTGGGATTCTATCAGGCTCCTCTGGGGCATGTGGTTGCACCGCTTGCGGTTGTGCCACAATTCTGGGCATTTGATTATCTGCCCTTTCTGCAGGGGTTTCTATTTCCCTTGCGTCTTGATTTTGAGGCACCGGTATATTTCGCGCTGGAGGAGCGCCAAAGAAATTGGCAATCCGCTCCATTTGGGCAGACAACGCTTGATAACTATTATTGGTATCTCGAATTAATGGGTTAATAATCGAACCAATTTGTTGCCTTAAAGCGACTAGGGAAGCATTGGTCAACGACTGTTGGGGCGTTCGAAAAGGAACGCTCACCCCAGGGTCAAACAATTGTGGTAGTAACACATTCACATTCTCTGAAAAAGTGGATGGATTCGTGTGCAGATCCTGCATCAAGGAGGATGGCATGCCATATGGCATAGACCTATGGCTCATTGCACCAGGGTGCCAGAACCCCTGGGTCAATGTATTTCCTATATGGAATGGCCTGTGAAACTAGAGCGGTCGTTGAGGCCGTTGTGTGTGCGGGCGAAGACACTTGGGCAGGGATTGTTGATCCCGTTAATGTTATCGCCGGACTCGCACTACTCGATGGAATTCATTGTGTACCACCCTGTGATAATGGCGGATTGGTTGCTGTGTCTGATGCGCTGGCAGCATTCGATGCCGCGCCAGTATGACCTAGAGGGCGTGTCATTTCAGGAAGTTGTTTTTTACTTCTCAATCGCATACATAACACAAACCATCAATATTAATCGAATAAATTTCAAAGAGAAAAATTTCTAAGGAAAAAAAAACACAAAAGGTCCCACTAGGCGTGCCAATTTGTTTACACTGATTTTTGGTAAACAACCGCTGGTTTAGGATTAATTACTTGGAAGATCAACCAGTAAATCTTAGAGACATATTGTGCTTTTTTTCTTGTAGAAATTCATGATTGCTCTTCAAAACATATAAAAGAATATGAAGATAACTGTCGAATCTGACTTAGTCAAAATCCGGCGAAGTTATTTCCAGAATGAAAATAAAAGAGATTGCTTGAAATAAACAAGTAAATTGCCAAAAATACTTAAGAAAACAAACTTAAATTGCACTGATTGAATGTAAATTGGTAGACATGTTCATACATTGCAACTTGTGACTCGTTTATCTCTTGAATGCGGATAGTTTGAGTGTAAGTTTTTTGTATGATTGAATTGTGACCACTTCCTCTTGCGAGAAACTACTATTTATACTAATAGAAAATAACTACCTACATAAGGTTCGAAACTATAACTACTAGAAACGGACAACAGATATCCATTCGATTCGAATTTCGAATATGTGCTCCTTGAAAATATCCATTGCTTGACCTTATCCGAAACAAACCGCTCTTCGATACTTCTTGCTTGTCGAACTGAAATACGCGCCTTGAGCATTTCCAGCAAGTCCAACTTCGATTAAATACATAAGAATAGAATAACACTATTTATTTCTTCAATCATAAGGTCAACCTTGGTTTGACTGCATTTAAGATAGCTTTTTTAAAAATATAGGCTAGCAGTCCCTCACCAGTGAACCTTAAAGAAACAACTGTTAGATGTATAAGTAAAGAGAAATGATAACGAGTGTCTCCGTGACACTTTTTAAGAAATTTTAAGGGTCATGCTAACTTGTTCCCTTAAGACATAAGTAAGGGCACAAGTTAATTTTTTAAAAAAAGAAATAATAAATAAATTTTGTATTGGAAATATAAATTCTTAAACTTTTACATCATTGAATACACAATTAGCTTATTAACTTGAGTCTTAAGGGCACAAGTTAACATTTTTCAAACTTTAATAGTAAGTTTTTTTTTATTAAAATATGTGTAATCAATTTATTGAAATTCGTAATATTTAACTTTTTAAAAAATAATTTCTAAATTTGAGATTTTTATAGAGTCCCAGAGACATTTTTTATTTTTTTTGAAAATAAGCCCTAGAGACATTTATTAACAAGACCCGTAAGAAAGGTTATGATTTTCTGAAGAAAAAAAAAACTTGCTGAAAATAAAAGCAAGAACACCTTTGTACCAAAAAAAAGTTGATAAAAGGAGAAAACCTATACATTTTTACAAACAATCTTTGACGATGGTTGATCTCCATATGCTTGCTTGTCCTTTTCAATGGTGAAATTTCACTGATCCAGATTTTTCACTAAGGTTTAGTGATTCAAATTTCATGATAATGATAAATAAATCGCGTAATACGATGATTTTTGATAAACAAAACAAAAAGGAACCAAAATACGATAACAATGTGATGAATAATTGTCCAATATCTTTATTGGGAAAGATAACTCATTTCATTTCATCCAAAATAATATAGTGAAGTAGTGAGACAAACATGTAATATAGATGTTCGAGCATGATTATGAGTGACTCTATTAACTTGTCTCTTAACTAGCATTAGAAAAAAAAGTACAGTCTTCCAATTTGAGAGCAAAATTTCCAACGTCCAATATCTTTAAACCTTCAACCAACAAACAAGAGTATTCCATGATTTTATTTATATAAAAAAAATTCTTAAATCTAAGGATCAGAAAAGAAGCAATACTTAGAAAAACTTATATTCATCAAAGTGACACATTTATTACATCTTAACCTATGCAATGTTGCATAGGTTAGAAAAACTCTACTTAGAAATGGAAAGAGTGAAACTATCGATAGTGACAGTTGTGGTATTTGTGTCGTAGAAAAGAAGCAACTGGATAGATGCTAGAGCGTGGATGCGGTCAGAGTCAGTCTTTTAATTTAATGTTCTGGACGAATCAATAAAGGTGTGCCATCATAATTATTTAAATGTATTTCTTCTTATATTTTTTGTTGCAAAAGATTCTTCATAAATAAGGTCTCTAAAAAATATATGTAATACTATCACATATATATGGTTTTGTTCTAAGTATTTTTATAGCAATGATATTTGAACAACCATCTGTGACAACTGTTATGATAATATTCTTTTCCTCTCCATTTATTGGTCAAAAACAATAGATAAAGAAAAATGAAAAGTGAGAATAAAAACATAATGTGAGTGTGAAAGAGATAATTGTCAAAAAGTTGTCACAAAATAATTGTACATATATCATTTCTTATATTTTTAGTAAGGTTTTCTTTTATTTTTTAATTATTCAAATGTCTTTCTTCTTATATCTTTTGATATTATGGACGAATCAATAAAGTTTTGTTGAATTAATCAAAACGAGTTAAAAAAAAAAATATGTAACACTATTAATTAAAAATAATAAAATTTTGATACGCTAAAAAAAATAGTTGTCTGGACAACCTGCCCCTTTCACTCATGCTCAGGGCCATCCCTGATGTTAGTGTGACGAATATGATACAATTTGAGACCCATGGTACAAGCAAAATCAAAGTTTTGGCCACTATTCTTTTTCAGCAATCATATCTTCCAATTTTTAGTGTGCTGGAGAGGATGAGATGCAGAAGAGATGATGACAAGGGGTGTGAAAATGTATAAGTATTCTCATTTTTGTTTTCAATAAATTTAAAAATCTATTATATCTAAAGTAATTTATTTATGGTTTATAAACAAGACTTACATCTCTCACCTTATAAGTCACGGTATTCCTAACTTTAAACAACTACGTCAAAAAAAGTTAGTATTAACAATTTTTTTTTATTGACTTATATTAAAGTGGATCTTATACTTTAAAAATATGTTGTGCTCAAAAATAGTAGGAAATAAATTAGTTTTATCTCGTTAAGAGTAAATGTTACAACAACAAAAAAAGGTATTGAAAAAAGAGTATCATAACCCTTTCTTCCTCAAACTTTAAAGAGACTGTAATTTTATGTGATAGTTGGTGGGGGGATAAGGGGATTTACGTAGGACGTAGAAAGTCATCAAGTAGGCTAACAACATGATTATTATTATTCCTTCAAAAAAAAAAACATGATTATTATTCTAATAAGTCAAACCAATAGGACAATCGACTTTTGTGGAAACGAAACAAACACTGCCACGAAACAAGCTATTTGAAGTGGGTAACAACTAACATCTGCTTTCAAGTTTCATGTTTTCCATCTAAAACAAGGAAACAATCATGTTTTCCATGAGTTTGTCATGACTCTCTCTCTCTGTTATTTTGATTTTTGTGTCAATATTTTTATTGTATATTTTATTGTCTCATAAATTGTTTTAAAAAATGGTTGTTCAAATAATTTTTTTGAAAAGTTCAATTATAGCTTCTAAGCAGAGGCGGTTTTACCATCCAGCGAGCCTGGGCACATGCCCGGACTCAACCCGTACTTTCTTTGTATCTTTACAAAAAATTTACATGAAATTTGACTTGTAGTGACAGCCAAAATCCTTCACTATATGACAAATTTCTGTAGCTAAATCTGTCTGCAATTAGCAAATGGTCGTCACTGCATGTTTTCCACCTTTACATACGGACAAAACCGTAGGTAATTCTATGGAGACCATTTTAAAAACATTATGGACCTCTACCTACGGTTGCGGCTGTCACTAAAACTTATAATTGAGTTATGACTATTATATATTATGTTACATGTGAATTTACTGTCAAAATTTTGTCCAAGCTTTATAAATTTTTTGGCTCCACCACTGCTATGTGCATGACGCTGAAATTATTATGTTTCAGAGTACACTTATAAATAAAATCAGCATTATATTTCTTTCATTTATCATCTATTTTAATCTATATGAAAATCTTTTTTTTTCTTCCTGGAACTGAGTGATTTGCTTTTGGTACGTATCAGGATTCCTTACAGGGTCCATACATGAAGCTACTTTACATATATTTTCAAAGCACATAATAACAAAAAATAACGACAAAATTGGGATATCAGTTTATAAGGCATGAATATTCAAACCATATTTTCAAAACGTGACTAAGTTAAGTGAATTATTGATTCATATAACAGAATCAATTACGCAATAAAACATGCTTTTCTCCTTTTGACTTTCACTTCACCTAACGGAAAAAACCCAACAAAACACCATAGAAAGTGTCCTTAATCATTGATCAAAACTAAAAACACATAAGGAGTAGAAACAAAGCACAAAAAAAAGCTATGAAAATGGGAACTTCAACTTTTCTTAAAGATAAATCAAATTTTATCACCAAGAGACTTCTACCGTTGACTATTTGTTTTCTGCTTCTTCTATACTTCTACCATCTATCTTTTTCTCAAACTCCAAAAATTGAGTTTACTAATTCCAAACCTATCATCAACATCACTTCTCATTCTCCTCTTTCTGCTTCTCCTTCATCTTCTTATTCAGGTATATGCATACACAACTTCTTCTTCTTGTCAAAATTTTACAATTGCGAATTGATTATGTTTTTAATTTTTATTGAGTAAATAGTTATCGTAAGTCATCTGAATATATCAAAATTACAAAAATATAAGGAAACTAAATATATATTATTTTATTTAGTTTGATCATCAATTTTGATTTTTTTATTAGTTCATTGTTCTAGTGTGTATTAGTCATCTTAATCGATAAAATTACTAACAAAAAAATATTTTATTTCTTTCGTAATTTAGTCATATTTAACTATAATACTGACAAAGATTCATAGACGAAAAATGATTATTTACTCGTAGGATTGTTTTGTTGGTTTACAAGACTTGACTATTTTATTTCAGAAAAGAAAAAAGCTTACCAAAACCAATGTGATTACTCAAAGGGTGATTGGGTCAAAGATACCACAGGCCCCTTGTACAATGATACAACATGTGGCATGATGAAAGAAGGAAGAAATTGCATGACGCATGGGAGACTTGATTCTGACTATCTTTATTGGAGATGGAAACCAAATGAATGCAAACTTCCAAGGTTTGAACCAATTACTTTTCTCCAACTAAGTAAGAACAAACACATTGCTTTTGTTGGTGATTCTCTAGCTAGGAACCAATTAGAGTCTCTTCTTTGTATGTTAGCAACTACTTCAATTCCTAAACTTGTGTACCAAAATGGCAAGGACAATCAATTTTCTAGGTGGTACTTTTCTTCATACAATTCAACTATTTCCTTGTATTGGTCTCCATTTTTAGTACAAGGTATTGAGAAATCAAACACAAGGCCAAATAATGAGCTATATTTGAATCATGTTGATGAGAAATGGGCAAAGGATATGAACCAAATGGACATGATTGTACTATCAATTGGACATTGGTTTTTGCTTCCGGCTATTTACCATGAGGGTGGTACAATTTTAGGGTGTCATTATTGTGGTCTTAATTACACTGAAATAGGGTTTTATGATGTATTAAGAAAGGCTTTAAGGACTTCCCTTAATAGCATAATTGATAGGACAGGAAATAAAGGTAATGAAATTGATGTAATTGTTACAACATTTACACCACATCATTTTGAAGGTGCTTGGGATAAGGCTGGTGCTTGTCCAAAGACTAAGCCTTATAGAAATGGAGAGAAGAAAGTTGAAGGAATGGATGGTGAGATGAGAAAGATTGAAATAGAAGAAGTGGTGGTTGCTAAAGCCAAAGGCAATGAATTTGGAAGGTTAAGATTTGAAGTATTGGATGTAACAAAGTTGGCTTTGTTAAGACCAGATGGTCATCCAGGTCCTTATATGAATCCTTTCCCATTCTTTAATGGAGTTCAAGAACATGTGCAAAATGATTGTGTTCATTGGTGTTTGCCTGGACCGATTGATACATGGAATGAGATATTTTTAGAAATTATAAAGAAGTGGGAGGAACAACCTAGCTAGGAGTGAAGAATGAAGTGTTTCTCATATGTTGTTAATTTATACATTTTTGTTTACATGACATGTGACTTATATTGCCTTGGAACAAAGAATTTTAGATTCAGCTTAGCCATCAAAAGGAAATATTTACATACATATATATCACTATTGAGAGTAGTTTTGATAGGGCATTTTTTTTTTCTTCATTTTATTTGATAACTTTCTAACTTTGGCTCTTTAAGTTAGCTACGAGACTAGTCTCAAATGCTATTGATTTATTCCATTGGTAAAAAGAAAATTTAAGGTGAATGAATGATGTTTTAGTTCAAGGTAGAAAATTGTATTGATTAAGTTGATTCTTTTATTTTGCTTCTCAATATTATGATATATGCAACCTCACAAATATTTGAACCGGTTTCTTGAGGTTCTCATCCTTATATGGAGAAAGTTGCTTAAGCTCGACCAATCTGAATTTTCAAGATTAAAGTAAACTTTAGGTTGTAATTTTAGCCAGCACGATTTTATTTTTTTTTATATATAGAAACGTCAATCATCAAAATTAAGTTTTCCATGTTTAAAGCCATTGCTTTAATGGCTTCGGTCATGAGGCGATTTATTTCAGGTTAACATAGTCTTATTCCAAGTGAGTGTAACATAGTCAGCCCTACTACATAGTTATAGGCATAAACCAATGTCAAGGTGTGATATTGAATAAAAGTCAACACTCAACACAGTTTAACCTTACAAGATAAAACCGAAAACAATAATTCTAAAGAGAACATTTCTCTAAAAAAAAAAGAAAAAGAAATTAGTCGACTGATCTCACAAACCAACACGTGTCTTTTTCAGCATGTTTTGTCATCACTCGCACGTTTTTCGAGAAATTTCGCAGAAGGTCACCCATCCCAAATTTTTTCTAAGTCAAGCACGCTTAACTGTGAAGTTTTAATGGTCTGCCTTGATACCACTTGTAACATCCCAGACTGCCTTTATGATTGCCGACTAACCCCACAAACTAACACGAGTCTTTTCAGCGTGTTTTGTTCTCACTCGCACACTTTTCGAAAACTTTTCAGAAGGTCATCCATCCCAAAATTGCTCCAAGTCAAACACACTTAATTGCGGAATTCTTATGGTTTGAGCTACCGAAAAGAAGATGCATCTTATTGATATAGGTAGTACAAAACAATTATTATAAGTGTTCCTTCAACCATGCAGTCCCATACTTGCATGACTTCAGGATCCCTCTCATTCTGATGTGATTTGATTTTGCCTAGAAATTGCCAAGAGTCGAACAACTTGCCACCCTCATCAGCCTCATGGTGCTGCATGCCCATCAAGCAGAGGCGTTACAAGGATTATACACCTTAGTACCAACTACCATTTCAATCGTTTTTCTCAATTTCAACAATGACATTGTCAATCCTCATGAGGGTGTTTTTCCATTTTTTCACCCCATTTAAAACAATAACGCTCGGCTCATTCAACTCCACCGTTATTTTATGAATGGAGAGATCAATTTAACCAACTACTTTTATATCCAAATCTTGAACACGTTTTATGCATTTTACTAGTTTTAATGCCTAGTCAGACAAGTTAACATGTTTTTTGACCTTCATTTATGAATCGTTTCACTTTATGCATTCTTTTTCGTAAATTTCCATATATAAATATCTAACAATCCTTCACAATTTCTCATTCCATCATCTCACATTCTCTCCTTTCATATAAAAAGGTTTCTCTAATATTTTAGGGAATGTATGAATGGTCAAAGGTGATGGTGCCACTCTGCAAATTGACACCATATGCTTAGGTGTAAGGTTGACCGTCAAAGTCTCGTTTGCTCTAGAGAGGAAACAAACATTACCCCAACCTCCTTCCTCATCCATCCTCTTCTCTTTTCCCTTCTATCTTCTTGTACCACAGATTTAACACTAGGTGTTTGATAAAATAATCATTAGGTGTTTAACAATTTTTTTTTGTAATAAGCTTCAATTTTATTGTAAATGTACTATACAAGTATTTATATATTAATAAAATGAGAATTTGTATCATGTTTATCGCTTTACTTTTCGTATATTTACCTTTATTTTATTTATTTTTTGTCATTTTCAATTATGCAATCTTAATAATACACGCTACTGTTGTTTTGTTGTAATGAAATACGGGTAATACAAGTTTTCGGATTATAAAATCCAAAAATTTCTTAAATTTGGTTCGGTTAGATAATCCGAAGAAAGAGTAATTTCAAATAAAAATACGACACGTGAGAAAGTCGTAGAGTGAGAACCGAATAGTCAAATAGATTTACCACATGCATCCGTTGTATATCACATTGGTCCAATTTTAATCGTATTGCAAAATAGTTATAATAAGTAGTACCCATGAAAAAATATAATTATTAATGATGATTGATTCTTTGGATAAATGATTATTTCAATTCACATGCAAATTTGCGTTTAATTCAACTATATGATTATACATAACTTAACAGTTTTAGACATAATCAAAATTAAACATATATTAAACTAAATTAACTACAATTTTACATGTGATCAATTAAACGTGACATATATGTAGAAAAAATTGAGTGTTCATAAAACAATTTTGAATAATTGAATTCCAAAAACCATAGTTTTAAAACTCGGCTTGGTCATCGACTCGACAGGGGTACTGGGTCACTGGGTCAATGGTCGAACCACTGAGTCATTGGTCGAACCGCATGACTGAACCGGAACCACTCGGATGACTTGGTTAGATGACTCGGTCTTAGATTAAATTTATATAGTTATTTAACCGGATTAAATCGGATTGAATCGGATTGACTCGGTCACTTTAAAAACTAAAATAATGACACCTGTAAAATGAAAAATCTATCCAACAATAATAATTTCAAAGGCTAATTATTATAAATTTAATCGGGTTGAATCGGATTAAATTTATATAA
>Ga0315913_1005816_pt1 | contig 14960 bp, 2 predicted proteins | sample MpolsnodulesMG_FD_207736 | JGI IMG/M metagenome (GOLD analysis project Ga0315913, IMG submission 207736) | Medicago polymorpha root nodule microbial communities from Los Angeles, California, United States - small nodules | ecosystem: Host-associated > Plants > Roots > Nodule | place: USA... | reverse complement strand
TTAAATTATCAAGAAATGAATTAATTTTTCTTAAATGGTGGTTCAAAATTAATATATATCATAAAAATATTTGTTTGTGTCAAAATAGATCAAAGTGTAATGCATATTTAATTATTACGGGAGGGGGTTGTAATTCAAGCATCTTATAAGAGAGGGAAGTATAAATTTTACTTTTCAAAGGAGGGGAGTGTATATTTTAACATAAGAGGGGAGGGGAGTGTAATTCAAGCATCTTTGAGGAGAGAGAAGTGTAATTTACTCTATAAAAATTTGCATGTTGATATAGCAGTAACTATTGATTAGGAAATTTTAGAATTTAATTGAAAAGACATTTTCAATAGGAACTCGGAATTAAAACATAAATTTTTGTCTTAAAAATAATTAAATTGTTTTTTGAGGGGAAGTAATTTAATTATTTTTATACATATATTTCAATACAATAAGTCGTTATTTTTTTTTAATAGGAATATTATGAGCTGTGTTATTGTTTACGCAAAGTATTTTCAATACAATAAGTCGTTATTTTTTTTAATAGGAATATTATGAGCAATGTTATTGTTTACGCAAAGTATCGGTAAGAAAGCCAAGAATTACTCTAAGAATGTGTTTGGATTGTGGAATGTTTTGAATAAATTCAAATACTTTGAGGTAAATTTCATTGTTTGGATAATAATTTGAAGAATTTACGAAATGATGGAAATATGAAGTATTTTGTTCAAGTCAGATTTAGAGAATTTCAAATTTCTTCATTGTTATAATTTTTCAAATTTTGCATTCTTGTCCTCAAATTTTCCAAAATTTTCTATTTGACCCCAATAAATTTCCAAAATTGCAAATTGACCCTAAAATTTTTCAAAAATTATAATTTGACCCCTCAAAATTTTTAAAATTTGCAAATGGATCTCTAATATCAATTTTCAAATTTGGCCTCAAAAAATTAAAATTTCTGAAAGTTGCCCAAAAATGATGACAACGAATTTTTTTATTACTCCATCCAAATAAAAGCCTTGAGAAATAAAAGTAATTTAATTGACTCACTTGAATTGCCTAAAATTCTAAATTCTTTAAAATTTCTCAATTACCTCATCCAAACACATTCTTAGAGAAATGACAAAAACAAAATAGTTGAATGTGGCACAATACACGCTGCACCTTGCAAATAAGCTGAGTGATTGAGATTTATTCTTCTCTTTCGTATGGCAAGTGATTCGTAAAAACTACTCCCTCTTTCACAATGAGTGTCACTTTAGCCATAGAAAATTGTTTCAAAATGAATGTCACTCTACATTTGCAATACAACTTTAATTTTTTCTTCCAACTCTACTCTCAATAAATACTCCATCTTTTCTCTCATTTTCAATATAACTTTAAATTTGCGAATAACAATCTCCGACGCTCATGGTAAAATGGATGGAGTAGCAATTTCCGAATATTATTTGCGAATAAAATGTTAACGATGATGGGTGCCTGGGTGGAGCAACCTGGCAGGGTGTGGGGACAGTGATTCAATGAGCAGTTCAGAACCAATCATAAATACCATTCGAATAACCAAATGGGACCCTCTCACAACCAGAGAGGAGCGTGTTCCTCCAATCCAAATTTTGAACCGCGCGATTTACGAGGTTCCATCTTCTTTCTTGAATCACAACCATTGGATCATAGTACTTTCCTACATCTCGAGGGAATCTAATCTTAACTCCCATGTTATGTTTCATGTTTGACCCATATTACAGCTTTTGAATTGTGCCATTCCGATCAAGTGATTATGTTGTCAAAGATTGATTTTGAATGACTTACATTCATAAAAGTTGAATAGTAGGTCTAATATTGACTTAATTTTTTTCTTTACAAGGAGTGTTTTAACGACATTCTTTAAGGATTTACAATCAACAAATTATTGTGTTTAAAATGTCTAATATTTCATAAAAACTTTTTTTTTTACAAAAAGTTTCCATAAATCCTTAATAACTAAAGTCATTAAAGGGTGTCCACAATGCATTCGATAGCATTTCTCTTAACTTAAATGCAAACTTTATGTTCTTAAATACATGTTGTAATTTGACAATGTATATTGCTGACATAAATTATTGTGTTAAAAATAGAAACAATCGATAACTTTTTACTATGTAGAAAAAGATTTTTTTTTTAACAAGTTGTTTGGACTCCAGTGGCAAGGAGTTCTTTCCAAGAATGTACCCGGGGAATACCGGGTTTGATTCCCAGGGGGAACAACGTTTGACCAGTGCGCATGCCTCTACGCACGAGCCAAATTAGTCGTTCACCTTTGGTGGGTCGGAAATTGGTGCGAAAGCCAAAAAACAAGTTTTTTTTCAATGTGTTGAATACACAAACTCTAAGATAAATTTTTTACTTTAAACTTCTTATCAAATATCATAAGGGCACTTGTTAGCATATTCGATATATTTTTACTAATATATAAAAACAAATTTAGTATATAACATGTTATTCAATTAATTATATAAATATGTATATGTGGTTGCGGGGCTGGGAAGTATAGTACCTTTACTTGTACCCATACCCATTTAAATTTACGGGTAATACTCGGACCCAAGTCGGGACTCATAAAAGCGGGATTTTATCCTATCCATTGCAGATATTTTTTGCGGGTACCCATCAAACCTAGGTCCAATTGCTATCCCTAATCACGTTTAGGGTTAAAAATTACAAATTTTAACTTCAAGTTATAATCGATTCTTCAGACAAAATTAATTTTACTTGAGCTTATCTAAACATACCAAAATCAATTCTATATGTTTATAATCAATTCTATAGAGATTCTCAATTAAAGGTAGAATTTATAACTTTTGCTTCTAGAATTGATGATTAGCTTTCCCTTTTTCTCAATTCATTTTTACATCAATGATTTTTTATTTTATTTTTATAAAAAAAGACATAAACTACTATTTATTCAACTCAATTTTACTCATAATCAATTTGTTAAAATCAATAAATTGAGTTTTTTTTTTTTTTTTCTCAAAAAAAAATCAATAAATTGAGTTTTTTCATAATAGAACCTACACAAAGTTTTTTTTTTTTTACCTACACAAAGTTTAAATAAGAACAAATTTAATTACTGCTGCAACATTTGTTTATATTAATATTTAGTCTTATCATAGGGTCGTGCTATTCATGTTGTTATTGTGATGTAATGGAGGGAATGTCATGGTCCATTTTATATGCCATATTGTATACAAGGCTGTTTTTATCATATTCTAACAATATGATTGACTTTGTTATTATTTTTATTGTAGGAGTTGGAGACCTCTCCCATCCAACTTTCTTGTTCTTGCTGCATTGACAAAGCTTATTACAAACACAAAAAATGGAACTATTATGTATTCTTTTGTACATAAGGACCTAAAAATATGGACCTATCATACTATTGACCTTGTGAGCATTTGATTTGAACTTTGAAGTTGTACATTTATTTTTGCTTTCGCATCGCTTTTCGATCCATCAATTATGGACGATTAATCCGGCTCATGCGTAGAGCCTTACGCACTGGCCAAACATTGTCATCCTTGAGAATCGAATCCGGTATTCCTCAAATACGTCCTTGGAAGGAGCTGATACATGTTTTTATATTAAGCAACATGAAGCGTGTTTTGTGTGACTCGTGAACACATTTATAGCCATGTACATCATCAACCGATTGTCTACTGCATGCCTAGTGAAGAAATGGCAATTTATACGTCCAAAATTAATTGTGATAGAGACTTCTTTATACTAATACTAACAAGACAATGTATATTGTGTCATTGATTTTTTCTTGTTATTTCTTAGGTACATACATAATGATACATTTAATCTGTGGCATCTTAGCTTAGAACGATAGTACAATATATGTCCCAAAATTAAAGGTTCACCAATCACCACTATAAAAAAAATTAAATTAAATTAAAGGCTCACGAGTTTACTGTGGTTTGGAAGGTTCTGCCAATAGCTAGAATTCACACACAAAAAGGAATAAGACACTTAAACTAATTAATCTGACACACATTAAATATCAATTTTGAAATAATTTGAAATAGTACTTCATTATTATTAAATTTTGTAACTTCCAGAATTGAAGAACATTAATGCATGTCAGTAGTACTTCTTTTTTTTTTTCTTCTGAATAAATATATATGTCTGTACTTAGAGATCTACTATTAAATGTTGTTATTTACTGTCATTTTCTATTAGAAAAAATACTTTTTTTTTTTATATAAAAAAATAAGGTGTTTTACCCCTCCTTCCAAACCATATCTTAGTAGTTTAAGTTTTCTGCATATATATCAAAAAATGTATATTCAATTGATACGTATATTTGTACTAAATTGTATTTATATTATCATTAATTGTTATACAAATTTTTAATTTTGAAAATAAAGAATATGATTTTTAATGAATAATAATATTTTTGAGCAAACTGAATAATATTTTACTACAAAGATCTGGTAATAACAAATCATTTTAATTTAATGGTATTATTGGAAAACAAAGTTAAATTACTAGTATATCTTGAAATTTAATGCATTCATTGTGTTGAAACGAAATAATTTTTTTGCTAAAACTACCAAAGTTTGTACTAGAGAGAGGTCCCTCTGTCTCATTAGATATTGTTTAAGATTATGCAATCTTTTAAAAAAGTCATTTGAGTATTCCTTAACAAAAAGAAAGTCGTTGAGTATATTAATTTTTAGGGTTAACCATGCTTTACATCTATAATATAAACAATTTCTGGTTTTCCATCTTGTAATATATATATATTTTTTTAGTTTTCGTCCTTTTAATTTGAAGATTTTTTTGTTTTAGACCTTCATGGCAAATTTCATCCCGAATAATTTGAGAAAATTTTGGTTTATCCCCCTATAATTTGAGCAAATTTCGGTTTACTCCTATTAATTTGAGAAAATTTTGGTTTACTTCTTACCGTACCATCGATTTTGTATTGTCAAAATTCATGAAGATCCAAAACCAGAAATCTTCAAATTACAAGGACGAAAACTAAAGAAAAAAATTTCTAGGATGAAAAACCTGAGATGACATATATTACGGGGTTAATAAAATGATCTTCATTTAATAAAATATTCCCTTTTTTGTCAAATTCATTTACTAAAATATTCTTAGTTAATATAATAATTAGTAAAGAAAAAAGTATATGCTTAATTCTGATAATAATAATCTTATAGGAAATGGTAACCGATGTCCCCGAGCACTTGTTAATGATACGAAAAAGGAAATTATATAGTAGTTATTGCATTGAAAATTATGTAATTAATCTATAAAAAGTTAAAAAAGTTTACTTTTTTAGTAATAATAATTCCTTTTTTGGTGTCCTTAACCAGTGTCCAACAACATTGGTAAGCATGACCCTAATCTTATAACCTTTAATCTAACGCTATGAACAAAAATTTCAGTGAAATCAATACATTCTTATTGACTATAGTCTTGAATTACAAGTCTAGTCTTATTTCTTATCACTTCTCTTTGTTCATTGAACTTGTTTATGAAAACCTATTTGGTTCCATTGATGTGATCTTCTTAGATGGTTTAGGCACTAAGTCTCATATATCATTTCTTTGAAATTGATTTATCTTGTCTTACATTGCAACAATCCATCCATCGTCTGATAGAGCTTCATCAACTGATGTTGGCTTGATCGTTGATAGAGGTCCCAACATGTAGTGTTCGATTTTGAAAGCTGATATTGTCTTTAGAGGATTGTTCTTGTTTCCAATGTTAGATCTTTTAGATGTGTGGATTTGTACTTGAAAGTTTTCCCAAATTGTGCAACAATACTTGAGCTTGCACCTTGACCGTCAAAATGTGCAACATCGTCTGAGGTATTAGAGGGTGCTACAAGGTCAGAAGCAACATAGGATTCAACTGGTATAGAAGAAGCTTATGTTTGTACATATATCTTAATATCTGCAAAACTATCCACTAGCTCTGATATTTGATTGTTAGGCTCTTTGTCATCAAATTTGATGAGTATTGATTTTTCAACTATATTAGTTTCAGAAATATACACTATGTATATCTTTGACGTTTATAGTAATTTTTGAGCTTTGACATCAAGTTTCTTTAGATGAACTTTTTTTTATAGGAGAATTGGATAAAACCGTTGTTGAAGAGTTTATACCCGCGCATCGATAACGATCAACATATTTGAAATCTTTGTCTTCAATAGATAATTTTGTTGTGTAGTGCTTCAGAGACAAAAAGTACCACATAGCTTAAAAGTGACGTTTCATCAGAAAAAAGATAATCTGGTCAGATAATCATTAGAGCGTTGACTACTGACATCGTCCATTAGAGCTTGTTTTCACGGCTTGGTTCTATATTGAGAGCATGTTCCTTCAAAGTCAAAATTTATTCTATGGACATGCACACTTAAACAAACATTAGAGTAACCAATTGTTCTTTTATACATAGTTATCATCAAAATCAAAACCTTAAAAACATTGTTCTAAAACTCACTTTAGTTCAACAAAACCTCGATCCCTACAAATAATATCAGGATAGCTATCAACTAAACTACTCTTATGGGATTAGAGACATAGATTTGGGCGAGAAAAATTTCTCCCATTCAAATAATTTTCTATAGAAATGGCAACATTGTTAATAAGCTGAAACACTTGGACAAACTTCACAAACAAATTTTAAAAGTTAACAAAATATTTTAAGAAAAGTCATAAATGGTGTCAGCAAAACAAATAAATAAACCGCAAGAATTGAATTCAAATCTCTTGTTTTTTAGTACTATAAATCTTTTATTATTTTTAAATGTGTTTCTTGTCTTCCGTTTCAAACATTTGAATGCCAACAAGACAAAGTTTCACATATCAAATGAAACTGCAGCTTCTACCTTGTCAAACCAATATTCATCAATCATCATTCCTCAAAATTATCGAACAAAAACACCACTCAGCTACCTCTCTATCCAACACTAGCATAGTTCTTAATTCATTAGAAGCAATTTTTCATTGACCCCATTATTTATTTCATCACATTTCAACTCATTGAAGGTAATTATATCATTTTTGAGTGTTTTTCTACATACCCTTTTGATCAGTCTTGCTTCATGTTATTTTTCATGATTCAAAAATTAGTTTTTTGATTGAAAAATTGTGACTTTAGTATTTGATTCTTTGTTTTTGCTTAAAGGGTTGTTCAAAGTGTTGATTTTTATTTGATTTGTTGATCATAGAAGCTGCTACAGAGAGAAGGTGATGGTGATGAAGGAAAGAGATGAAGAGCTTGCTTTGTTCCTTGAGATGAGGAGGAGAGAGAAAGAGAATGAAAAGAATGACCTTCTACTTCTTCAAAACTCTGAGGAACTTGATTTGTCCAACTTGGGTATGTTTTTTCTTCTTCTCTCTTTTTTTTTTTTTTGAGTTGTTTTTTGTTATTATGCTCTAGTTAATGATGTTATGGTATGTTTTCATCACAGAATCCAATCATGAAAACTCTATGATTTCCAAGATGGTATCTTCATTTCCACCAAAGAAGACTGTGGTTGAAGAGTTCTTGAATTCAGAGAATGATAAGTCTGATTATGAATGGTAATTATGGATTAATTGCAACTTTTAATTGCTGATGAGTGTGTATGATTTGGCTGTGTGAGTATATAGATCTTGTAAATCAATTTGGATTCAAAAGATTATTCTAATTAATTAGTCTGTTTAATTTCTGAAAAGAATTCTTATTTTGATTTTCTGTTTCCAACTGTTTGTACATGAAAAGATTAAACTTTCTAACACATTCTTCTATTGATTGAAATTAATTGAAAATTTCTACTAAATCATGTAAGCCCCACATGAAATTTATGGGACCTAAATGGATTAGAGTGTGTTGCTAGCCTTGTTTGTGAAAACAAAATGTGACAGTTTTATAAATAAAAGTGAAAACAAAAGTAAAAAGGGAGATTTTTTTTCTGATACCAAACATGCTCTTAAGCTTTGGAATGTGGTTGTTTCTATGTATAATTTGGTGTGGTAGAAATTCTTATTGTCTAGTTGGATAGCAGTCACAATAGTATAGTTAAACGTCATTCAAATTGCAAAAGGATCGATGAACTTTTAGAATGATTGAAGTGTATGATTGTTGTATTTGTGCGGTCCCAAATTTGAAATAGCTGAAAAGTATTTTGCAGTTTTGATAATGACAATTTGAGGCTCACATTGCCACATCCAGTTCCCACATCTGGCCTTTATGTTCCTGTTCTTGTCTTCATTCATCATTTGTGATAAATAATTGATAATTGATATTAAATGGCTTCTCAAATATTTATATATTAATCATAGTTTCCTTGATATCAATGGAACTTGGTGATTTCTCTTTTTAATGTCAAAGTTGATTATGAATTTATGGTGCTGAGTGCTTTGTCAAAGGAAACATGTTAACATCTAGCTTTTTACTTTTTATGTATTCTCTTCTGAGATTGATATAATACTTGAAAATGAGAATCATTGAACACCTTAATATTAATATATATATTGTTCTGGTTTGATTAAGTGCAAACTTTCCGCGGAGGAATCAGAAACAAGTTCAATTTTGATGGAATTATATATGGACTTGTGTACTGTGATATTCTTCGGCAGTTAGAAACCTTTCATGCTAAAGATAACCAAATTGCATAATACATAAGTGAGCAATAGAGTCATATAGCATGTATTTTAATTTTTACCTCAAACTCATTTTCTGCTTCTATATTGTATTACAATTTTTGTCTATCAAAACTTTTTCCTTTACACTGACAAGAGTTTTTTGTTATCAGGCTTCTTACTCCACCCGATACACCGCTTTTTCCTACTTTAGACAAGGAAACACAAATGCTATTGAAGAGTGAAACGGAGACTCGCAGTTCTCGTCCAACTGCTTTAAAGCTAAGGGTAAGAACTATTTAATACTTCCTCTGTCTCAAATTACATGTCTCTTAAGGTTACACACACATAGGAAAATTATCAAGTTTACTAATTTCTATGATAAAATGTGTTTGTTTCATTTACTAAAGTACCCCTATCAATAGCAGTTAGGTGAATTAAGATTCAGTTAATAAGAGTATATGCAGCATAGCACTTTTCTCCCCTTGATTCTTCTACCTTCCTCAAAACCTTATACTTTCATTTCTTTTATATTCCAACTAGTAGTAATGCATTATGTGTTTTTTCGTTGATTTAATTCATTCAACACATACACCTTTCTTGTGTTGCAGGTAGATAATATCCAAATAGAACCTAGTTCAAGAAGCAATGTAGTTTCTAAGCATCATGCATCAATGTCAAGTTTTGGTTCTTCCGCTAATGGCAGTAAGAGAATTTCTTCGTCACGGGGTCCATCTCCAGCTACTTCAAGATCTTCAACTCCATCTGGAAGGCCAACATTACCTTCAACAACGAAATCCTCGAGGCCCTCTACACCTACCTCGCGGGCCACATTAACTTCTACTAAGTCAACAGCTCCACCTGTGAGATCATCAACTCCCACTAGATCTGCTTCGAGGGCCTCAACACCTACTTCAAGGCCTTCCTTGACAGCTCCTAAGACATCTCAAAGATCAGCAACTCCTAATATTCGATCATCAACACCTTCGAGGACCTTTGGAGTATCTGCTCCTCCTACTCGACCTTCATCAGCATCAAAAGCACGCCCTGTTGTTGCTAAGAATCCGGTGCAGTCACGTGGCATCTCTCCATCAGTAAAATCTAGACCTTGGGAACCCTCACAAATGCCTGGATTTACTCATGACGCTCCTCCAAATTTGAAGAAATCATTGCCAGAAAGACCGGCTTCAGTCACTAGAAATAGACCTGGAGTTTCGAGTTCGAGATCAGCTTCTGTTGAGGCGACTAGCAATACTAAATCTAGAAGGCAGTCAAACACACCTTCAAAAGGACGTGCTTCAACCGGGTTTACTCACAACAATCATACCTCATTGCATGCTTTGAGTAGAGCTCGTTTCACCGATGGTGACGAAGATAGCCCTGTTGTAATTGGGACAAAGATGGTCGAAAGAGTAGTAAACATGAGAAAACTTGCACCACCAAAGCATAACGACCCTTCTGCCAACAACAATTCTTATGGAAAATCTTCATCTGGTAGCTCTGGATTCGGAAGTACGCTTTCAAAGAAGTCTTTAGATATGGCAATGAGGCATATGGTATGTTCATAACTCCATTGCTTATATGTTCTGCTACTGATTTTGTAGTTTTCATTAATGAGTATAATCTATCTAGGGAGACAATTTTTATTTTTTTTTAATATGCTTAAACTTGGTATACTTGAAATTAAAGGCTAATAACTTCATGAGTTATTTCTATGGAGAATATTCATTTAGTCATGAACTGTAATGAGTAAAAGATAGAATAGAAAGGTATACAAATGTAAATATAAATATGCAGTACATTTGTGATGTATCTGAATAAGCAAGCAGTATTTAACTAAAATGAAAATTGTATTTGAATTAAAATGTAATATACACTATGCATGCTATAATAAAATGATGTCTAAACTTTGAAATTAATTTATTGCTTTTTCATAGTAAAAAAGTTACAATCTGTCGATGATTTCTCTTATGCAGGACATAAGGCGAAGTGTTCAGGGTAATATGCGGCCACATGTGACAAGCATTCCAGCTTCGTCTATGTACAGTGTGAGATCAGGTAGTTCATCAAAGAGCAGGACAATGAGTGTTTCCGATTCGCCACATGCCACAAGCAGCACTGCTAGCTCTGAACTAAGTGTAAATAATAACTCCATATCATATGGAAGTGAGATTGAAGAAAATGATATTTAGAAGATGGTTTATTGAATCATCAGCACTCATATGATGGTCAAGGCATGATTATTACTGCTTTTTCCATTTTATTTGTATGTGGTGGAACAAATAGCACAAATATTGGTGTGATACTATGTAAATGTGCTAATGGCAGAAAGTTTGTAGCATAGCAGTTACCTTGAGACATTTTATGAACTTTGTTGTAGAAACCATATAGCTATAAGCTTGTTTGTGGTACAATCATTGTGCTGAACATTTTGAACTATCAATTGATGAGCTAGTTCAATTGTTACTTACTAAATTTGCTTCAAGTTCAATAATCTTGGTTCTGATTGTGTTAAAAAAGTAAAATAAATTTGCGCCGACATTCAAGTATAGCGCCTCTGTTTACTTTCAATTTTTTTCTTCCAACAACTCCAGTAACGCCTCCCTCTCTTCTCACTTCGACGCTGTTATGCCTGTAGAAAATCGTAGAATCATAGGGATGAAGATCATAGATGTAAGTAAGATAGCAAGTATAAGAGTACTCATGTGGGAGATACTCATAGAAACTCATTATAGATTGAATAGACTGATAAAAGATGATGAATGAGTACAATAGTGTTCCTATATATAGAGATTAGTTTGAGTAACTAACTCTAACTAACTTCTAACCAAGCTACTAACTTTAGTCTAACTACCTTAACTAACTCCACATAACTTCCAACTATTTTAACAATGCCGTTGATGCGCTGCTATTCCGCGTCAAGACCAGAAACACAAGACAAGGTTTTCTTCTCCTTTCCTTCTAACAACTTTTTGAATTATTTAATGTTGATTTCGCGCTACTGTTTTGCCTTTGTGTTATTTTTTATGTAAACAGGATCTAGCCCATTTGAATAACTTCTTTCATACGAACCAAAGCTATTTACTTAAGAAAATCATATTATGAATTTAGTTAAAGTGTAAAACAGATTTTTGCATTTATTAGGTTTTTTGGTATTAATTTAGGTTCCAATTTTTGTTTTATTTGATTTGAATGTATTTGTCATGGATCTTCATGTAAACTTATAGTGGTGATGACCTCATGTCCAGTTCTTAAAACATTGATACAATCAACTCATATTATCGTTATCAAGTTCCACCTTTATAGGTTAGTTCCTGTGGCATCTCCATAACGTCATTGGATTGGATGCACATGTATAAAATTCTACACTATCAATGGATGCAAAATTAATCCAATAAATAGTAAATTTTAAAATTTCCATTAGATATTTTAAAGATTTAATTTGTATACACTAATACTAATATTTTGCACATGCACCAAATTGAATCACTATCAATTTTTTTTTGTTTGTTTAGGTTAGATTTTAAAATATTTTAAATATACCTATTTGACATGATTTATCGCATTTCCCATTTTACATATACCTATTTGACATAATTTATTTGTTAGATACGTATAAAAAAGTTTTAAAATAATTTTTTAGAGAAAAACAATTTAAGAATAAAATTTATTCTCATATTTTAAAATAGGCTTAAATATAATTTTCGTCCCTGTAATTTGCGCGAGTATTGGTTTTCGTCTCTGCAAAAAAAAAAAATTGAAAAACGTCCTTACAAAAAAAATTTTGTTTGAAAAAGGTCCCTGGCCCCACTATTCAGCTGATTTGGCATGGTTCTTGCCACGTGGCAGTTGCTGACTGTGCAACTTTGGCTACATGGCACTGACGTGGCATGCCACATAATATTAACTTTAAAAAAATATTTTTAAAATTCTGAAATTTGTTTTTAAAATTAAAATATATGAAAAAAATTTAAAAATTCTGAAAATAAATTGAAAATATTAAAATAATTTTCTGATTTTTTTTAGTATAATTTTCAAAATAAAATTAATTTTTTTGAATATTATATATTCTTAATTTTCTTTCCGAATTTGTTTTTTCGTAAAAGAACTAGAAATTAGAATTTTTTTCTTAAATTATAAATTTTCAGATGATGTAATTTTAAAAAAAATATTAATTTCCATATTTTAATTTTCAAAAATTTATATTCAGATTTTAAAAAATTATATAATTTTCCATTTTTTTCATATTTAAAAAAATTATATAATAGGAATTTTTTTAATTCTTTTTTATGATTTTTTCATTTTATAAAATAATTTTCATATTTTTGTTAATTTTAAAAAATAATTTTCAGAATTTTAAAAAAATAATTTAAAAGTTAATATTACGTGGCATGCCACATGGCCAAACTGCATAGTCAGCAACTGCCACCTCAGTGTTTTCGTGGGGTCAGGGATCTTTTTCAAACAATTTTTTTTTTTGCAAGGACATTTTTGAAATTTTTTTTTTGCAGGGACTAAAACCAATACTCGCGCAAATTACAGGGACGAAAATCATATTTAAGTCTTTAAAATATGTTGTAAACTCAACATAGACCTGTGTTTATTTCGTTATTGACACCACTTCCTTTTCCGTAAAATTGGTAAAATGTTCGGTTTCGCCACAACCAACCAGAGGAATCAATGATTGTTCACACTTAGAAATGACAGGAGGTATGCAATTGCCAAAATAGAAAATAATTTTGAATTTAGGGTATGTTTGGTTGAAGAATGAAAGTGTAAAGAAAAGAAAGATAAATGAAAGATTGTATGAGAAAAGAAAGAGAGTGAAAAGTGAGAGGATTGTTTTGGTTGTTTGGTATAAAAGAAAGTAAAGTAGAAAGTTGAAGGAAAGAAAGATCTATATTTATTAATTGACATAAATACCCTTGAATAAAAATAGTGCATATTACAAACATTTTCAAGATGAATATACATATAAACATGTATACATTTTCAATGAAAGCAAAATTTGGCTAGGTGTGGGTAGTAGTCCAATTGTATGCCTTGTATGCCATACACATAAAATGAAGCGGTGAAAGTGAAATAAAAAAATAAGAAGCAAACTACAATGAGTAAATAGTAGTAAAATAAATAGGATAAAACATAGGTACAATTCCTTAGGTGCTTTTCGTATGGTTTTTAATTAAAAATACAACTTTTTTGGAGATAACAAACTTTGAGAGAATTATGAATTTATGAAAATCATGGTAAATTTGGTTAAGAACCATGCAAAAAGCACCTAAGGAATTATACCTAAGTTTTTTCCAAATAAATATTCATCAATAAAAGCAAGGATATTTTGGACTTTGCAATAAAAAATTAGCGTTCCTCAACCTTTCCTCCCATGGGAACTTCTACGATACACTCGTAAATTGAGGTGTACCGGTACTCTTCTTTCTTAAATTTATAAATTAACGATCAATTTTATGAAATAAATACTTATTTAACGATATTTATATTTTAGAAAATATCATTTCATAAGAAAAACACATCATTCGTTGTTTATAAGAATCATAGTAAATTTTTTACATATTATCATATAAAATAATCAAAGTTCTCTATTATGAGCGATAAAAATTAAAAAAAATTCAATTTTTATTTCGTTGACGTTTTTTATGAATAAGATTTAATCATTATAATTATAAATGACAAAAAATAAAAAATTTCTTCAAAAAACAACTCATTTAACTATAAATTTAAGAGTTTGGTGCACCGGTACACTCAAATATGTTGGGTGTACCGTAGAATTTGTTTTAAATAAAAGACTTAAATGCTCTTTTGGTCCCTTAAGTATTTAATTGGTATCGCTTTGGTCCCTTAACTAAAAAAAAGATTGTTTGAGCACTTTAAGTTTTTTTTTAGTCTCGTTTTGGTCCCTTCTGTTAGGTTTCCGTTATGTTTAATAAAAAACGTTAAGTGTGGACACGTGTCACTTTGTCATTGGCTTTGAGATTTTTTTTTATAATATATATTTTATTTTTTAAAATTTTTTTCCAGAACCAATGACAAGGTGACACGTGTCACTTTGTCATTGGCTTTGGGATTTTTTTAATAAAAAAAAGTATATATATTTATAAAAAAAATTGTAAAAAAAGAAAATCTCAGAGCCAATGACAAGATGACACGTGTCCAAGAGTTAACTTTTTTTTTAAACCCTAACGGAAACCTAACAGAAGGGACCAAACGAGACTAAAAAAAACTTAAAGTACTCAAACAATCTTTTTTTTAGTTAAGGAACCAAAGCGATACCAACTAAATACTTAAAGGACCAAAAGAGCATTTAAGCCTAAAAAAAAAGGCCCATTTTAG
>Ga0315913_1005814_pt1 | contig 14962 bp, 12 predicted proteins | sample MpolsnodulesMG_FD_207736 | JGI IMG/M metagenome (GOLD analysis project Ga0315913, IMG submission 207736) | Medicago polymorpha root nodule microbial communities from Los Angeles, California, United States - small nodules | ecosystem: Host-associated > Plants > Roots > Nodule | place: USA... | reverse complement strand
AAATTTTTAAGAATTTGATTATGGATTATTCTTTATAGTTAAAATAATTCATCCTTTGATCATTCATTCATCTTGGTTTGGTTATCAAAAGGGTCATAATCATGACGTTGATACCATTTCAATTTTGTTTGTTCAATTAGTTACTTACAAATAAGCTAATTAATATGTAAAGACTGAAATTGAAAAGAAAAATAGTTACTACCTGGAAAGAGAGATGATCATGAAAGAAGAAGAAATCGACTAAATCAGAAGAGATGAAATTGGTGACGGTGGCTTGAGAGAGCTTTAAGACGGTGGCTTAATTCAAAAGGGTTATCAAAAGAAGAATCATATTTATTTTTTATGACCCATCAAAAAGAAGAGGTAGAGACATCGGCAGTGATAATGAGAAAAATAGAACAAAGAGAAACAAAACAATGTACACTATGAACAAGAACAAAGAGAAATAAGAAAGAGTGTTTTAATTGATTAATGTTGCAAATATGAAGAAGATGATGATTGACGTATAGGGCTGGCGACGGAGGAAGAGCAGAGGCGTGTGTTATTTTTCAGTAAACAAATGCTTTTTCTAAGCCTTTTAATCTCAACCATTGGCTTTATATTTGTCATATGTCAAACATCCAAAAAGTGAAATGGTATAAATAGAGGCTCCGGAAATGGAGCAAAGATGCACTCAAGTTCCACATACTGCTGCAAGCGCATTTTGATAAGTATGCGAGAACACGCCTCAACCAAGAGATTACAGTCCCTCCTTAAAAAAAAAAAAAAAATCACGTCGCATTTGTTATAGATTAAATGATTTTATTTTACATTTTTGAAAATGATTTTCATGGAATTACTAGTATAAGATATTTTGAAATCATTTTTTATAAATTAAAAGAACAATTTTAACATTCAGTAGTTTAATTTTGTCAAAAAAAAAAATCCAGTAGTTTAAATATTCATCATTAGAGATTTTAATTTTAACATAGTAAAAGTTACAGTTTTTTAAAAGGGGTTAAATATGTTTTTGGTCCCTATAAAATTGAGACCTTCTATGTTTAGTCTTTACTTAATTTTAATAGTTATTTTAGTCCCTACAAAAAAAATTACTTATAATTTCAGTCCCTGCTAAAACAAAGTTTGTTTAATTATTCTTAAACTCTCAAATTTTTTAACGATTTTTTTTAGACAAGTTTAGAACACTCTGAAAGGTTCATTAACCATAATCTAGAATTTTTTAACATGAAATAAATTAAATATGAATTTGTTTAAATGACAAAAGTTCAAGATAAAAGTAACAAAAATATGGACGTAGAAATCAAGTTTTTGCGGAGGAACTTTTAATAGTGTTGTTAACATGTCTGCAAAAAAACTGTTGAAAAACTTGAGAGTTTAAGCATAAATTAAACAAATTTGGATTGAGTAAGGACTTATATTAAGTGTAGAAATTTTTTATAGGAACTAAAATAATTATTGAAATTAAGTAAGGACTAAACTTAGAAGGTCTCAATTTTACAGGGATAAAAACATATTTAACCCTTTCAAAAAATAGGGGAAAAACATATGAAAATTGATGTTCACACATTTGATAGTGCTGAAAAACACTAATAAATTACTCAAATGTCCCTCGGCAATTAACTGTCGAATTTTATTGGAACCGGCTGCAGTTAACTGTCGAGGTTGCAGTTAACTGCCGCCAGTTTCCTTTTTCCTCGGCACTTAACTGCCAATGATTCCTGAAGCCATAAAATGGCAAAACTAGTTTAGGCAGAACGTGTTACATGTGTTTTTACACATTGTTTCAATGCCAAATCATGAAGTTAATAAGCGAAAATTACCAACATAATTGAAATTGAAAATATGATACGAAAATGAACAATTGTCATAGAAATATGTTATCGAAATACAAACAAAGTAACAAATGTCATGAAAATACAACGGTGCGAACAAATATCATGAAAATATACACCAAGTCTTAAAAATCTATCTTAAATAGAAAAAACTATTACTCCTGGTCCTGCTGATGCTGGTGTTGCCTCCTCCTCGGCCTCTGACCCCGCCTCCTGGTCATGATCGGCGTGATCTGCTCCCTAACATTTTGCAAGGTCGCATACAATTGCTGAGGGGCCATGCTCATCACCTCCTGACCCAAATGCTCATCAGCATAGGCAACAACGCCACTAACCATGTCATAGGTATCAGGCGAGCCTCTCGACTCATACCGCTCCCACTGCTCTGTAATGATCTGCTCTTCATTTGTTGGCCTCGAGATCTTCTGGAAGATGTGGCAAAATCTGAGGGTGAGACATCTTAGTGTACCATAACACATAGCCCTCCCTCATACGCCATGTCTGCCCTCCTGTTGGCTCACCCTAATCAGGCTTCTTAAGCGTGTAAGTGTGGAAGTCAACGAATGCCTGCACAATATGAGGCGATGGCAGCTCTACAACATCCGTCGGATGTCGAGGGACCCTCTGGACGTATCCGTACTGCCGCAAAACCCTCTCGGGCAAGTGACTGTACACCCTACGAACACCGCACATAATCCAACCTGAATACCAGAAAACCTCCTCAAAACCATGCATCTCCATGTGCCCTTCGTACGACCTCCAACATACGTCTTCAAACTGAATACGATCAAGCAATGAGCGATACGTCACCCCCTCTCCATGACCCTTCTGTAACTTCCACCTCGCCGCAACCGGATAGTTTTCAATATAGTCAGTGTTTGGATCAACACTGTAAAACTTAGGAAAATGCGCCATAAACCATGTCTGCACAAACCAAACAACTCATATTTATAAATTATTACGCACGAAAAATATAACAAAAAAATAAAAGTTAAGGTTCACATTTATAAGTTTCTTACAGTGAGCAATGTTACGCTTCCCCCAAGAGCTCTATCTCCAGGCAAACAGGCCTCAGCTAACTCGTCGTATAGGTATGTCAGTGTCATCCCTCCCCATGAATAATTACGCATCCTCACGTAGCCGTCCTTCATGGTCGTCAGATAGACCAACTCGATGCGTTTGTTGCTTTTATCACCAAACAACAAGCATCCTACAAGATATAGAAGATAACACCTCGCACAAAATTTCCTAACCCTCTCCAGCTCCTCCATCTCATCTGGATCATCTGTATCCTCCAATCTGTTAGCCCTATCAAGGTAACTCGTATATAACTCCCTCAGCTTCGGATAACTAATGTACCCACCATACTCTGTACCGCAAATTTTCTCTGCCTCTGTCTGCGACACACCTAATTGCCTCCCTAGTAGTGCCGCTGCCTCATGTCTCAACATCTTCTTCCCATGGCTTCACATCCGCCCTTCAATCTGAAGATGCGTAAGATATGCGACATCATCCAAAGTCACAATCATCTCCCCCAAGGGCATGTGAAAAGTGATGGTCTCAGGATGCCACCTCTCGCATAATGTTATCAACAAAGCATGAGGCACAGTGGCGTAGCCCAAATAAACCAAATCATGTAACCCGCTCTCCCTAAGCGGACCCCAAAACCAATTTAGATTCTCGTTTTGACGTTGAGACTCAAAATCTTATTATCATGATTAACCGCTTTTACAACACGCACCTTACGAACCTGAAATAATAGAAAAATAAACATAGTTTAAACAATGTAAACATCTAGCTAAACAAAATAAAACTTAACACATGCAAAAATAAAAATCACAAATTTAAATTGTTGCACGTATTTTTAACCTAAGACATAACACATGTAAAACTTAAAAAAACACATAACAAAACAATTTAAATCATAATTAAACATAAAGAAAATAATAAAAGGTGAAATAAAGAAAATATAAAGAAAAGACTTAAACAAAGACACATATAAATGTTGATATAATAATTACACAAACACACATATAAAGAAAATAATTAAACAAAAAGGAAAAAAAAAATTAAAAAATAACACTTACGTTATCTGAATTACACCAAAACGGCAATGCCACATGCTCGGCATAAGAGTGCAACAGTGATATATTTTCCGGTCCACCAGGAAAGGGAGGTTCCAAAGGTAATACTGCTGGGGCAGCCGCTGCTGCAATGTCATCCTGGTCTAGTATATGCTGCTGCTCTGGTATATGATCCTGGTCATACCAACCATCAGTCACATCGTGGTGTACCTGATCCTGATAATTCAGGTACTCCACCTTCTGGTTCGGGTCAACCACCTGTGACTGTTCAGGCTGTGTAGCCTGAGAAACCTGAGAAGTCCCTGAACCATCTGACCTCCCTTTACCTCTTCCCCTCTTTGGGATGTGCCCGCTTTGTCTCTCCTTTCGGTGGCTTTGTGTCATAGCACGCCTACCACCAATCATCTTAGATGGATCAATGGGTTGCCCCTGATCAGTCATGTCTACAAAAAAAAAATTAAAAAATTAACATCATTTTCATAATCTAATCAAACACATTAAACCTAAACTAAACATAATCCTTCACATTTCAATATAATCATTCACATTTCAATATAACCTTCACATTTCAATATAAACATAAACATTCAATATAATCATTATAATCATCATTTCAACATATACATAAACATTCACATTACAATAAACATAAACATAACTAAACTAAACCTAACCCATTCAATATAATCATCATTTCAATATAATTTGTGTGCATCATTTCCATCATAACCTAAACATTCAATTTAATTCTCATAACCTAAACTAACTAAATAATCAATAGAATTGTCATTGAGGTATTTTATCAAACACTTTGTGTGCAAAGTATCAAACATACTTAAAATGTGTTCTTTTGCCACCATTCAAAACCACATTATACTCTAACATCATTCAAACATCAATTAAAGCAACTACATTCAATTATAAACTACATGCAATCATCAAAATTTCAATTCCAACATTGACCCTAACCACATGCAAACTACCAATTTTTTTTTTAAAAAAACCTACAGAAATTAACATTATGATTAAAAATGAGTCAAGATATTTACTTGTGAGTAAATGGAGATGATTTAATTGATTTTGCTCCAAAATCGTATTCAAGGAATTGAAGATGTTTTGGGAAGTTTTTGAACAAATGAAGGAAACTAGAAAACTGAGTTTCTGCTTCTGTCTATGTTTAACTGCCGAGGTTTTCCTCAGTAGCTAACTGCATCCGGTTCCAATAAATTTCGACAGTTAACTGCCGAGAAGTATTTGAGTAATTTACTCGTGTTTTTCAGCTCTATCAAATGTGTGAACAACAATTTTCAAAACATATATTTTGTGAATTTATTGGGCCAAAAAATGGACCCAACCATGAAGTATATTGTTGATTCGGATTGGATGGGGAATATCCTATCGGGTCAGACCCGTATAGCGGGTAGAAATCAACACGTGGGTCCCACTCTCGTGTTCCAATCTTCACCGCCATTGAAACACAACAACAATCGCTCCATTCACGATTATTCGAATCAAAAGCAAAAATGGGAGGTGGAAGTAGAAGAGGAAGAGGTAGAGGAAGATCCAACACCAGCGGAAGCGGTAGTGGAAATCCAAAAACCCGTAAAAGAGGTTCAGTTGGTAGAGAAGCACTTTTCGTCGAAGGTGGATTCTTATCTGATTGGGGTCCTTCCTCTTCCAATCGCAATTCAGGTTCTCTTTCTGTTTGATTTCTCATAAATTTGATGCAAAAAATGTTTTTTTTTTCTTAATCAAAATTAGTATTCATTTTCATTTAATGTAAAAATTGATAATTTATATCTGGGCTAATGATTTTGCTTCATGGGTATTTTCTATTTTTCAATTTGTGTTTTTCTATGCTTTGGTTTGAGTATTTATTTTATTTGGGTTGCAGGTAGAAATGGTGGTTCAAATGACAAATCTAGGAGTCTACGTAGAGGAGAAGCATCTGGTTCTAAAAATGGATTTGCAAAATCTTTGGGGACTACTATTGCATTCAATTATTCTTCACCTGATGTACAGGTTTGTTTGCAACTTTGTATAATAAAATGGATTTTTATGTTTGCTAGGTAAAAATGGATTTTCCATCTAAATTTGTTGATGCAAATGTCAACATATTCGATAGATCACAGATCATATATAACGTTACCTTCGAACATTTAAGCACACACAATATTGATAAAAGACGTGTCCGACACAAACTATAGGTGTCGACGTGCAATGTTGTGTCCGTGTCTATGTCGGTGCTTCATTACTGAAAGATGCTTACTCACAAGGCTTCATCATAAATTGTTTGCACTTTGCAGCAATGCATTCTACAGTATGTGTATGCACACGTTATGTGAGTGCATTTTCTCATGCACATACATATCCTAAAGGAAGATATTTAGCAGAAATTGAAAGTTAAATTATTTATCTTTGAACAAATCCATCAACATAGTTTTATAGGATGTCTCTGATTTAAATTGTGTTTAACTTAATTGAGATCAGATAAGCTGTGTTCATAGTTGCTTCAGAGTAAATTGAATTTATCGGTATATACCAGGAGGCCTCGCATGTTGGGATTGGGAACAACAATGAAAATCGTAATTTAAATAAGCTTCCTTTTGTTATGGTGGATTCTCAGCAGAATCAAATTATTGCTCATGAAGACCAAACACCTCCTTCAAAGCAGAACAGTGTGGAATATACCTACAGTTATGGTGATTTTGTTTTGGGAGATAGTTCTCATAGAGGATTAGGTTTCCCTGCTGAACATGGCGAAACCCCAAGTGGCAATGTCACACCATCGGAACAGATGCTACAATCAACCCCAGTTTTAAACTCGTCGTCCTTTAAAAAGGATGTTGGTTCTGATGAGAATAGGAACTGTGATCAGATGGAAGAAGACTTGCCATCAAAGGTGTCTTCTAGTAGAAATTCAGGGTTTCTTTCCATTGGTGGTCTTAAGTTATACACAGAGGACATCTCAGATATTGAGAGTGAAGAAAATTACATTGAAGAGACGTCTGATGAGGACGGCTCCGCGTCTTCTGAGCAAGAAGTACTTGGATCATCTGAAAGCGATTATTCTGAAGACACATCCGACAGTGATTCAGACATTGATGATGAGGTTGCAGAAGATTATCTGGAAGGAGTTGGTGGTAGTGAAAACATCATCGATGCAAAATGGTTGCTAGACCCTGTTGTGGATGAGTCAGATGATGATAGTTCTTCCAGCGGTAGCTATGGCGAGGCTTTGGAGAAGTTGGGTGGTATATCCCTTCAAGATGCCTCCAGGGAATATGGCATGATGAAAGCCCAACCATGGAGGCAAAGACCTGTAAAGAAGCACATTCCTTTTACTCTGGATGACCTGATGCTCGAAAAGGATCCAAGAACCATTTCTGCTAGAAAGAAGCATGTTTCTCGGTTTCCTCATTCTTGGCCTTCACATGCTCAGAAGAGCAAAGCCTCCAAAAGAATTCATGGTATGACTATTCTGCAACCATCTATGTCAAAGATCCAATGTTATTCCCTTAATTATATGATTTTAATTTAACTAAACCTTTCTTGCTGATTGAAATTACATTTTACATTTTAAACTTCTAAAGCATTGAGTTTTTCAGTTAAAGGATGATATAGTCACGAAGATCCTTGCGTTAATATCATTAATTAACTGCAAAATTTTAAAGCCCTTGATTATTTTGGCTGGATGGTTGAAATAGCAGGGCTGGAAAAAACTGGCTGTGAAGCGGTTGTATGTTTAATTTGTGTATGCATTTATCTATTATCTATTGGTTTGATGCATGAGCTTTGAATTCCACAAACCCTATGTCAGATTGTATACTTTTTTTAAAAAAAATAAAAAATATACATAGATTCAAGTTGATGGAAACATGTTACAAGCTCATCATTGACATTTCACATTCATGAAACGTTAACTTGAAATGGTTGAACTTCAAGTGAATGAATTTTAGATACTGGTAAAACACCCCTGCTCATGCTCACACACAATATGGAATTCCAACTACTCATTTTGCTGACACATATTCTGTACAGGTGAAAAAAAGAAACTTCGTAAAGAAAGAATTGCTGTCAAGCGTAGAGAGAGAATGCAACACCGAGGTGTTGATCTTGAGAAAATTAATTCGGTAAGGATTTCATCACCAAATATAGTTATTTCTGGGTTCTGGCCATACTATATCTAATACCGTTTTCTTTTGTCTAACCTTTCGCTCTATTTATCTTTCAAGCACACTTATTTCTATTAAATATATGTGTTGATCAATGAAATTTAGTTGTAACTTGTTTCAAAATGTGGTTCCTTTTTTCTGATTTATGTGTGTCTGTGACGAACATCTGGTGACTCTTACCTAAGCCTGTTACCTATAAATTTCCTACTCTTACCTAAGCCTGTTACCTATATATTTCCTTTTTAATCCTGTATAAGTTCTCCGACTCGATGAAAGGTCTTGTAATAATGTAATTATAGTTAGGAAGTTGTGTGATTAGATAAAGATATGCTAACCTATTGATTTGTGTACTTTATATCTCTGATGACCCTTTGGAGTGTGGGATTTGGGAACATACATTTATGGCAGGTAACAGTTTGTGTTTGTTGCATTACATATACAGTTGTTGTAGGAGGCATATGCCTTTGAGAGGCATTAAAAGGAAGAATTGAAAAATTGTATGAGCATTTAAGTTCATTTTTATTGTTTTTGTGATACTTGTCACTCTGTGTTATAGATATAATAAGACACTACCAACATTCAGGGTTTATTAAGCTTTTAAGTTTTGTATTTTGCATTAATGCATCAGATAAAAAATGCAACGAAGGTGTTTCTGTTATATGCAGTGTAAGCATATGAAATAATGTGTAATTTTGTAGAACTCGTGCTCCACTCCCATGATTAGAATGAGTGTCCGATCTTCATCTTCTTTTACTTTTTGTGCATCTCAAAATGTCCATTTTTGCTCCTCATTAATCTGAATTTTGTTATTTATTGCTTTATTCACATATTTCTTTGGCGTGTGTAACTTCTCTTCAAAGTTAACAGTTGGAGTTTTCCCACCCTAACTTTTTTTTTTGGGACTCTAGAAATTGGAAAAGATTGTTTTGGAGGACGTAGACATGTACTCTTTTCAGCCTATGCATTCTCGAGATTGCTCACAGGTGAGAATCCTTCTGTCCCAAATAGTATGACCGAAAAGTATTGCTATTTCAAATGAATGCCGACTTCTGCTTACCTTGTGTACTGGCTTCTGTTCTATTTTCTTGAGGATAAATAATTATTTTGATGATGTTAACATAAGTTTTAGAAATTAAAATCAAATTTAGTATATACTTCAAAAACACACTTAAACCGTTGATTACAAAATAATATATTGTGGGTACCTTTTTCTATTTGTAAAACTCATTTATTAAGTTCATCAATATCATAAGAAATTGAAAAAAGAAAAATAATTTTATAATTTTATAGTACTAATTTTTATATTAAAAATGTTTCATTGTAGTACATTAAATGAAGTTTTTATGTTGGATTTGTAATTAATTAATTTTTAAAATTATAGATCTTGCATTATTGAATTTAAATTTCTAATTCGATGCTGTATTTCTTTCACAACTAAGCATAATAATTTTGAACTAATTTAAAAATTGATTTTCAATTTAAAATTATGAATTATAGTTCTATTTTTTTTAATGCCAAATGTTAGCATTTAATTGTTATGTTGGTATTTTCTTCCTTGCCAAGATTCAAACTCTGGACCTTTAACTCCTTTAAAACCCGTAGCTTGCATCCCCCCACCCCATTGTAGCATTGCAGTTTTAATTATGTATTCCAACTGCATTCCTAATTGATTATGGGACCTTATGATATTCATCTATTTAATTTGTCATGCACTTGTGTCAACCTGTTCTGAGCAGCGTTGGCCCTGTAATGATCTCAGTTCTCCTTGAATATAGGTACAGCGGTTGGCAGGAGTTTATCAGTTGCGGAGTAGCAGCCAAAGTTCTGGGAAAAGAAGGTGATGCATTGTCTTCCCTTATGCAAAGAATTGATTGTTAGTGTCTACAGTTGCAAATTTAATATCTAGTCTGGATTTGTGGTTTCAGATTTGTGACAGTGATGCGGACACATTCTACATCGATGCCATCTGCAAGTGGCAGACAGCGCCTGGAAAAGGTTCTGTTCTGTGGCATTCGCTAATTACATCTTTAAATTTATTCATTTATACATTGAATTGAATTTATGCTTTCCTCTGGGTTTCATCACTGCCCTTGAGATACAGAGTGGCCCATCTTCCACTAATTTTTCCTACTCTTCCACCCCAATGTCCTTGAAACTTCAAAACATTTATTTGGAACATTTGATCGTTCAATTTAACCATTGGGTATTTATTCAAAACTAGAGATTTTTTAACTGCTATTTCAAAGACTCGGGGTTTACAAATTTTCAATCATATCACTGTAAGTTTTACAGCTGAGACTGAGAGGCTGTTTGTTACTGTTTTTTTCAGAAATTAATCACTTTTGAGAGTATTGTATCTTTTGTTACATCTTTTTGAAGAAAAAAATAATTAGAAAACAGCTTCAAATGAGAAGCTGTTGAGAGCAGCTTCTCAAAAAATATATTTTTTTAGAAGAGAGAAAATAAATGTCAAAAGGGGAGGTAAAAAAGAATCACTTTATGTAGTTATATCCAAACAAACTGAAAATTATTTTTTATAAAAGTGATTTTTATTAGGATAAACAAACACAAAATGCGTTCTGATTTTTTATAAAACCTCTAAGAAATAATCTCTAAATTATTAAATGTCAAAATCACTTTTATTTCAACCCGTTACAAACAGACTGACTATTTCGTGAACTTCAGTTGTTAGGAGTTGATGATGAGGAAGTTGATTTTTCTGTCATGGATCCTATGAACAAGAAGTCGGTGAGTGAAGACAGAAGAAGACTGAGAAAGAAAAATACTAAAAGGAATGATTTTAGACAGCAAGAACTTCAATTTGGCCAGAGCAGGACACCAAAGAACTCAGTCAGCAGAGACAGACGTAAAGTGAAGGACATTAAAGGGAGCGAACAAAAGGGTTCATATGCTAATCAGCCAGTGTCATTTGTATCAAGCGGCACAATCCACTCAGAAACTGTACAAGTTATTGCTGTTGATTCTGAAGAGACTGATAGTGCAAATAAGAAGGGTGCCACCAGCTCTGCTAATGTTGGTTCTTTTGAGGTACACACTACTGGTTTTGGTTCAAAAATGATGGCTAAAATGGGATACACTGAAGGAGGGGGATTGGGGAAAAATGGTCAAGGTATGGCTCAGCCCATTGAGGTTATCCAAAGGCCGAAATCACTTGGTTTGGGTGTGGAATTCGATAGCAATGTTGATGATCCAGCAAGGGACAGTATCGGTACTTCTAAAAAGCATACCAAAAGTTTTTCAAGAGTTGGTTCTTCTGAAAAGCGTACCAAAGGCTCTTCAAGTATTGGTTCTTTTGAAAAGCATACAAAAGGATCTTCAACTTCAGGTATTGGTTCTTTTGAAAAGCACACAAAAGGATCTTCAACTTCAGGTATTGGTTCTTTTGAAAAGCATACAAAGGGGTTTGGATCAAAGATGATGGCAAAGATGGGATTTGTTGAAGGTTCAGGATTAGGTAGAGAATCACAAGGTATTACTGCTCCACTGGGCACTGTTCGGTTACCAAAGTCACGAGGACTGGGCGCCAAAGGTTAATTTAGATGTGATGTGTTTATGTTCCTTTCTAATTGTGCATTATTGTCTTTAAGTGTTGATCCTATGTGGTAATTTATCGTTACCGTAGAAAGACTCTAAAAATCACTGTTAAAGTTAATCTAGGTTTCTTGCTTGTAGTTTTTTAATCATGGAAACAAAATAAGAAAACTCGGTCCTACTTGTATGGAGGACATGTAGTTTATGTATAAGATACCTGCTACTTTAAATCTGTGACCAACTATTGGGTGAACTCGTGGAGTTTTATGTTTCTGTATGATACTGAAGCTGTACCAATGGACACCCGTTTTAACAATTTGTCACTGATTAATCATATCTTATTCTTTCTTTTTTCCCTTCATTTGAAGTGCCTATTTCTTTATTAATTTATTTTATTTTACCATACTATATTGTATTGCACCACTTCAATAATACTAATAACGAGAATGATCACATCAGATATTTTTAAATCCAAATCGAATTGGGTGACTTCATTTAAAAAGCAAAATGCTTTTAGCCTGTATTTTATTTTACATGTAGAAGGAAAATGCGAGTTATTTTTTACTCAAGGGGTTAGTACTACAGCATCTCTTATCAAATCATGAAAACTATTGGACACCAAGAAAAGAAGATTGCTTTTCAGACATAGAAAAGTTCACAATGACACAAGAAAATTACCTAATAGTCCTTAGCGGCAGTTAACAGCCGCTCAAGTAATCGGCAACAGTTAACAACCGCTGACACCTGCGGCAGTTAACTGCCATTCACACCAGTAAATAGAACTAATGTCTGCAATGGTTTTTCCAGCCATTTTGGTCTGTTTGTACCTGTAATTTCAAACGGAAATTCCGCATGAAATCAAACCGAAACAACAACATCCAGCAATCCCAAAGATCAACATTTTATAGTTTATCAATTAATCGGTAACATTACACAAAACCGATAATGCGTTAACGTTTCACAATTGTCTGAAATGCGTCAAATTTTGCACATTATGCAACACATTACACGTAAAGTACATGAATTTATAATAAATGCGAAACTCAAATATATTGATATATAAATTGAAAAGTGAATAATTAAATTATTGTTCCATTCGATATCATAACTTATATAGCTGATTCTCAATAATACATGTTCCTAACTTATATAGACGACTCGTTACATTACATTCAGGAATGTACCTTCCAACTATAACAATTATGTTACCTCTGAATGGGGTAAATTCAAACTTGCTAAGCAGTAGGGCTCAAGTATCCGACCTGCATTTCTATTGTTCCATTCAAAATATTAAATTCTTGTTAGGCTTTGTTTAAATGACGGTATTCAAGTGTCAAAAGAATAAGGTCCATTCCTTGACACTTCAATACCTTCATTTAAACCCGCCTAACAAGAATTTAATCTTTTGAAAGGAACAATAGAAATGTCGGTCGGATGCTGGAGTCCTGTCGTTTAACAAGTTTGAATTACCCCATTCAGAGGAAGACAATTGTTGTAGTTGGAAGGTGCATTCGAAAATATACCTTTCAACTACAACAATTATCTTACCTTTAAATGAGGTAAATTCAAACTAGCTAAGCAGCAGGACTCCAACATTCGTCCGACATTTCTACTGTTCTATTCAAAAGATTAAATTCATGTCAGGCTTAAATGACGGTATTCAAGTGTCAAAAGAATGAGGTTCATTCCTTGACACTTCAATACCTTCATTTAAACAAGCCTAACAATAATTTAATCTTTTGAAAGGAACAATATAAATGTCGGTCGAATGCTTGAATCCTGCCGTTTAACAAGTTTAAATTACCCCATTTAAAGGAAGACAATTATTGTAGTTGGAAGGTGCATTTCCCTACCTAATCACGATCTTCTAGCAGAATCAAACTTTTGATGATATCTTCAGTTGATCTCAGCAACATTACTCGCATATCGATCCACTGGAACATGCTGTGCTCCCAAAACATGCTCTTCACGTTTTCGTCGTTCTTTAATTCCACCCAAGTGAATGATACTCTCCCCTCGTCGAGCGTTCGATGTTTATACCGAACTAATTTCACCCTCCTTGTGTCTCTGGGGTTGACTCCTTGGTTGAATTCATTAAGTTGATCCTTGAGACCTCTTAACGTTACACCAGGGCACCGAACCTTCAACCTTTGAGGTTCTCCGCCGTTGAATTCTGCATGAAGGTCGATCCACCCGGCCATTGTTTCAAATCTACACAATTAAAAATTAAAAATAATCAATGAAAAACTCATTCAAACACTTAGAGTGAAAATTTTACATAAACCCTAAAAAATTTATAAAATTTGAAAAAAAATATAAATTTATGCAATATAACTCCATTATAACAAGTATTCATAATATTTGTTAATAGTATTTCAGATCTACAACATAACTATATTAAAACTAAATAAATCAAACCCTAAAAATTTTATATAATTAAAAAAAATATATAAATTTAAGCAATATAACTCCATTATAACAAGTACTCATAATATTTGTTAATAGCATTTCAGATCTACAACATAACTATATTAAAAAAAAAAATTCAAAATTTACAAATTAAACTACAACTAAAATTATAAACATGTATACTAACTAAAATTTATCACAATAGCATAAGTGATAACTTACTTGTGATTTAGTGAAAAAAATTGGATGATTTGGTAGAGTTTTTTTTTAGAGAGAGAGTGAAAATTTTGAATTTTTAGAGAGAGATGTTGATAATTGAGTGGCTGGAAGCTGGGTTTTGTGTGTTCTTATGTTACGAACACAACGTCAGTTGACTACCGCTGGCACCAGCAGCAGTTAACTATCGGCGGTTTTCCCAGCGGGGGCCCTAACGTAATTTACTTGTGTCAATGTGAAGTTTTTTATGTTAAAAAAACAATTTTTCCAAGAAAATCATGTCATTGAAGGCTTGAAGCCATTCTCGTACAAACTTCGTGTCTATAATGTTTTAGTTAATCTCTCATCATCAAAGGAACCATTTATGCCTTTCAGATTTCAATTTAAAGATGTCCTGTGTTTTGGATGAGAATGTTGTATGTAATATACTCAATTGACAGCAAAACTAAAATATTTTATTCCTTAATTGTGATTTAATTACTTAATTTAAATCGTTTTTTTTTTGTTACATGTAATTTGAGGGAGAATATAAGGCATTATCAAATTATTTGAAAGTCAAATATTCTCTCTTATGTTACCAGCATATACATATATTTTTCTTGTCAGGTAGGGAGCTCACACATTTTTTTTAATATGGAGAAGTGGGGTGTCCGGGGTTCAAACCCCAGCCCCTGTATGTATTATGCATTTGTCC
>Ga0315913_1005808_pt1 | contig 14969 bp, 8 predicted proteins | sample MpolsnodulesMG_FD_207736 | JGI IMG/M metagenome (GOLD analysis project Ga0315913, IMG submission 207736) | Medicago polymorpha root nodule microbial communities from Los Angeles, California, United States - small nodules | ecosystem: Host-associated > Plants > Roots > Nodule | place: USA... | reverse complement strand
TATATATATATATATATATATAATAAAAAATAAAAAAAAAATAAAAAACACTAACAGACACCAATAACTTGAATAAATTATAAATAGTATAAGGGAAATTAAATTCACCAGATTAAGGTTGCACTTGTTACAACTGATAACCCTCCTATCTAAGAAAAAAAAATGGTCCCCCTTAATCTGTGTTTCTATCACAGATGGGTGGCCAGGTGGGTGAGCTATGTCTTGGCCTGCAATGAGGTGTTTAAACGACATGCTGGTGTGTGTTGTTTTGAAGTTATAGAACATATAATGAAACAGAACAACAGTATAAAATTGTATATGTTCCATGTAGTATTCACCACCTAAAGCAACCTTGCAATGATGACAAGGAGAAGCCCTGTGGGATAGTGTGTTAGGCAGGCTGAAAGGTATTCAACAACAATAAAATTTGGTTCATAGATCCAATTTTTATGAATAATTTTAATTATGTATTGAAGAAAAAACAAAATGCAAAGGGAAAAGAATGGTTTCGATAATAATTTCCAAAAAAGCAAGGATGTGCCCTGTATCATATCGTGCTTTTAATAAAGGTCATAGAATTTGGATTAGATCTAATACCATGTTAAAATTTGGATTAGGCCCTACTCAAACTCAAAAGCTAGAGTGAGAAGGTTAGTTAAAAGCACTGAATCTGTGATACAGTAACCTGGCAGACAGCTGAGTCATTTCCCTATACAGCAACCTGCTTATGAGTGTTATACTTCTCTGTTTACCTATACACATCAAGGTGACACTGTCTATATTTTGATTTATGTGGATTCATCACAGGTAACTCTTCCTCTCTCTCATTCAGAAAATCACTCATAAGCTTCATCATGTTTTTGCTCTTAAGCAACTTGGCAGTTTGGATTATTTTTTGGGCTTAGAAATTAAGCATCAGCCAATGGTAGTTTACTTCTTACTCAAGCTAAATATATTAGTGACCTCCTCTCCAAAACTGATATGAGTGATGCCAACCCAGTTACCACTCCTATGGTCTCTTAACACTAAACTCTCTAAAACTAGGTTTTTTTTTGCTGATGCTTCTCACTATAGGTCAGTGGTTGGTGCTCTTCAATACACCACCATTACCAGACCTGATATTAGTTACCTAGTTACCTCTCCAAAACTGATATGAGTGATGCCAACCCAGTTACAACTCCTATGGTCTCTAACGCTAAACTCTCTAAAACTGGGTCTGTCTTTTGCTGATGCTTCTCACTATAGGTCAGTGGTTGCTGCTCTTCAATACGCCACTATTACCAGACCTAATATTAGTTACTCTGTGAACATGGTGTGCCAGTTCATGTCACATCCTCTTGAACCTCATTTGTAAGCTGTGAAATGAATTATGCGCTATCTAAGAGGCACTCTGCATTATGGCCTCGTTTCAACCCAGTTTCTCTGCATCAACCGTTCTCTCTCGCTGCTTGTTGTGATGTTGACTGGGCTGCTGACCCAGATGATAGGCGGTCCACCTCAGATTCAGCTGTTTATCTGGGCGCTAACCTCATATCTTGGTGGTCTCGCAAGCAAACTGTGGTGGCACGCTCCAGTACAAAAGCTGAGTACCGTAGTTTAGCCCAAACTACAACTGAAATCTTATGGGTGCAGACTCTGCTCACAGAGCTGGCTGTTCCCTTTTCTCTACCAGTTATCTTCTGTGATACACAGGATGACAGTCCTGTGTTACATGCTTGCACAAAAAACATGGAAATTGACCTGTTTTTTGTTCGAGAAAAGGTCATCAGCAAATCCCTGCGCGTCACCCACATTCCTGGTTGTGATCAAAAGGCAGATGAGTTCACGAAGCCTCTCTCCTCAGCTAAGTTTTTGGAGTTCAGAGAGAAGCTCAATGTAACTGCATTGCATACAGCACAGTCCCATTGAGCTTGAGGGGGAGTGTAAGGATAGATAAGTTTTCTAGTTCAAATATTCTTTGTATTCAGTTTGCTGAGCTCATTGTGTATGCCAGCTATACTGATTACTCTATGCCAGTTGTTATCAGCTGTCTGCCAGGTCACTGTAACTAACCTTCAGTTAGTTACAGTAGTGTAGGTTAAGCACACAGTATATATAAAATGATGTTGCTCATTCTCTTTGTATCAATCACAATTACAATCAATACATAACAGATTTCTCTCTCTCTCTCTAGTTCAGCTTCACTCTAATAAAGTAAAATAATATAGACAGAGTTCTAATTCTCACTTGTGCTGCACAACCAGGACGCTTAGCCACATGGTCCATTCTTTTTGAGTCTTTAAACCAGTCAACAGCAACAAGATCCATTAGATGTTTTCCTGCAGGAGCCTTCACAGTTCGCCATAAAGGAATCAGAATACACCAAAACAATGATAAATTTGATTTGGAAAAGGTGAAAGAACAATAGAAAACCTTTGACTTGTCATAGCAAAAATGCTTGCTTCTGACTCTAAAGTTACTTCCATCAGATATCTTCCAGCAATCCCGAGCATTATCACGATCATCTCGGCGTAAATTACCCGAAAAGGAAGATAAGTCAATCTCATCATCGGGCTCTTCATCCAAGGCTTCAGTTCAGAAATACTTCATGATTAGATATAATCAAGCCTAGGTCATGTGCTTGCATCACTGTATGCAGATGCTTCATGCCCATGTATTATCATTGTAGTATAATTATATTAAAACTAGGTATAGCAAGCAGCTACCTGTTTTTCTAACATCACTCTGACCAATTTGGAATGCCTGAAATATTAAACATTCACACTTAGTGTTTATAAAGCAAATGCCAACACTATAAATGAGGGAATGCAAATAATACATCTTGATCTGGTTCTGCTATTTGAAAATCCTCATCGTCATCTGAATATTCATCCATCAAAACAGAATTTCTATTTGCAGCATTTTGATCGAGAGAAGTAGAGTTAACAGAAATATCATTTGTCTTCTGACTCTTCTTTGAAGTAACAGATGTTGAGAACATATTAACCATGACAGGAATTCGTGGAGGAGCATTCCTTTCATCTGACTGGGCAAACCATTCACGTAAACCTGTAGAGAGAGAAAAGATCGAGCATTTTGAAACTACTCATTGTAAAGCATGCCCTCCCACGGAGAGAGGTATGAAAAACTGATGATACAGAAGGGATGTCATTATCATTCCATAAGAAAACTCTATATCACATAAAGAAAATCAACTCACCAGCCACGCTATTTAACATTTGGCGGAGACAATGCTGCTGGAAAGACGGTATATAACTCACTCCCCAACCCTTCAGATCAATCTGCATAAGATGCTGAACTTGTGTCCTGGGCCTCCCATTTCGAGGTTTTAAGGGGGAGATGTTATATCCTCCACCTATACAAACCAGCTTTTAGACCCATGAAATTTCATTGACAATTTTCATCTATGAAGGTAAGGAGATTGTATATTAATTAAAATGATATGGTGTGTTTGTTTCAAGTCATTTAAATGCATTCCCGAAAAATATATGGATAGGGAATGAGCATTGCAATATTTGTTGCAAGGTTAAAAAATTATTCCTACATATAAAAGATTCCGGAGAAAAAATAGCTTCACATTCCCAAGGGATGGCTTTTTTTTTTAATTCCTATGATTACCCCTACACCCCACTCTAATAAATGATTCCCAAGGGTATTACTATAAATGTTAGTCAAACACTTTTTCAAAACCTACATAAGAATAGGATTCCCATCCTTATACTACTAGGAAACTTATTCCCAGGAATGGATTTAAAAAACTTGACACAAATGTCCCCATATTTTAATGACAGTTACATAAAGCCAAACAAAAACCAATTGGTTTTAGGATTTAAGATTTGATGGTTTTCATATGCTTGCAATATCCACCTTTTTAGTAATTGATACAAACACTTGGAGTGGAAGGTCAAAAGACAATATCCTCAAAAGCAGAAAATAGAAGGTACAATCAAGGCACAAAAAAAGCCAAGCTGCTCAGTCCACCAAAGTCAAAAGAGCTAACGCCCTTATAACAACTATTAGCAAAACACAAGAGTGGACATCTGCGTAATCCCATTCTATTGACGACATTGAGAACCCTAGAAAATATAGACTTCTCTCTTGAACTTTGAAGGATGGAATCAGATCAAAATGAAATCTTACTCTCAATATGTGCCCGAACACACCCTGGTTGTGGACCACAGTTATCATGTTCTCTAGAGCGAAATAAAACAACTGCATAAAGAAGAAATACAAATAAACATACATAAATAATAATATAGGGGATGATAACATGTACTAAGGAACATATAAAACCTTCTACTAACTTAAAAAAGGAAATTATTCAATATTCTGAGTTCCAATATAACAAATTATTGTTGCATCAAAATAGAATATATAGTAAATTATTCACTTTTCATTTAATATTTTCCAGTTCTAAACCAGTGCCGTAGCATAAACTGAAAACTTTGAGCGGAAAAAAACAAATTTCCTACCATAACTTCCATCATCATTTCGACGCCAGTAACGTACATAACAAAGATCACGGGGCCACACAAACCTGCCACAATGAACACATGACATTATATCAATATAATTAATTACTCTCTGGATGTACACCCATTTTTCAGATAGTTTAAACAGTCCTAAATCATGCTTTCACAAGTACAAAAAACAAATCAGATTTTAATAGGAGATCTAGATATAAGTCTACATGTATGAAATTTATTCAGAAAATTAATATTACAATATTACAAGAAAATTTGGTTCTATTGCGAAAGACGTTCATGTCCATTTATGCAAAAAGAATGATCAAGTTAACTAAAGTATAAACTACAAATTATTATCAATGATGGAGATGTTAGATTATCTTTACATTGGGAACCAGTCCAGCTGAAGTCGGTGATAAAGAACTGCTGTATGCCCATCCACCTCCTCAACTAACCTACCTTCCTGGAAACTGCAATCCCATCTGCAGCAATGCAAATAACGAGAAGCTTACAAATTCAGGGATAAAATATTTGCAGAATTATAGATCATCACCATACAAGATTCACTTTATCTTTGTTGAGTCCCAAATTGAAAAAGATATAGCTTAAAAATATGTTTATAAGGCATCCCTCGCCATAGAAGTCATTTTTGTAGGGATGAGATAAGTCCAACCCAAACTATAAGATGGCATCCGAGCTTATCCAAGGTCCATTGAACCACCCATTATTCGGCAACTCAGGTCAAGCTCCAGATGTCAAGTCTTGGGCAAGAGGGGTGTGCGTTGGAAGTCCCATGTTAGATAAGATATGGTCTGAAGATGTGTTTATTAGTGGGAGGCATCCCTCATCTTACAAATTAGTTTGCAAGGTTGGGTATGGTCCAACCCAAGTTCTAAGAGTCTCATTCAAATGGAATTGACTCTTGTTTCCTCCCTTCTTGCAAACTTAAACTCTCATATTCAAGACCATTTCAGCTTATGCAGTATCCATTCAAATCTCCTTTAAACAAGAGTTCTAATACCGGTGGATAGGTACAAGAAAAATAGCAAAGAGCAGAGAGGAAACTGTTTTGCGCTCATTTATTAAAGCAAATTCCAGACCTGTATCACAGTATCAGTATGATAACATTCTGATTTGGAAAGGAAAAGAGGTGATTAAAAAGAAAGAGAAACAACCCAGGCAGTTAGAGAATGCCTAATCTCTCCCAAAAGTGTGAGCTAATCCTAGCCTACCTCTAACGACTCCTGTTATCAGGTTATATAGCCCCCTACAACAAGATCCTCTCCCACTCCTTTTGCCAATTCAGATTCAGCAATTAGTTACGTAGAGGATGATATTGCATTCTCTCTCTAGGCTATGATTCTCTACATGTCACCCCTTTTTGTTCCTTCTTCAATACACTGATTATTACCACGTCCTATCAGATGGTTGTGCTTTTAAAGTTATTTTACTTTATTGATAAGATACTGGAACTACCCCTATGGTACCAAGAATAGCTTACCTCTTTTGGAGACATGCATCAGCACCTTAGTCATAACTTTAGGTGTTTGACTAGGTTGTCCAAGACTAGGTAAGTAGTTCTCTAAACAAAGAATTAGATGGACGCTTTACAATCTCTTAAAATGACAATTCTAATTTCTCTCCCATGTCATAACAATTTTTTCCATAAACAAAAAGGAATGGGAATAACACATAATCTGCAATATATTATAGAATGACAGCAACAAACACAAAGCAGCATAAAAATAGTGGAAATTATGCAGAACACCTACTCAAACCGTGTCCCATCCATGCTCATCACAAGCTCAAAAATTTCTTCACAAGAGGCCTCCACAACTCCCACTGCCTTCATCGCCCTACTATAGCTCCTTGGCTACATAAAGAACCAACGAGAAGATGGTTGTGTTTCCAAAATATTCTAAGAAATGTAGCACACCAGAAAAATAAAGGACAGAAAATAACGCACAAGGTAATCAACTTCAAGAAGTTCTTCAAAAACACGAAGTCCTGTTGATGTCAGAAGGAAAATCAACTCAGTAATAACTTTATCTTTTACGTCACCACAGCAGTAGGTTGATATATCTTATCAGTGAATGCAGGAAACCATACCATTTTGGCATTGCAAAAGACGCCAATGCTTCCTTGAGAAAGCTTGGTTATTGACATTCTGATTTGACAAATCTGAATCTATTTCTCGCGTCCAGTCAAAAATTGACTCTGGAGGCCCTGCAGCTCAAAAAAGAAAAGGCATAAATATAGATTATAACAGAGCAATTGCAAACCCACAAGCAGAAAGGATACAAAATGGACCATTTCCAATTGTTGTCCTCCTTAACAAATTTGAATGAGGCTCGTCATCTTCATCCTCCTGAGCACTAAACCTGGGGATCCAAAAACAATATTGTATGTTATGAATATATACAAGGAGGATATGCATGATAAAAATGGTATTCCAGAACTAAATACAGTAGAACTAGCTCAACAGTGCAACAAAGGAGGGAAGGACAGCTAAGTCGTGATCTATTATATCTTCTGAATAACTGCAGTTGCATCTCCAAAGAATGGACAAAGGAATGCAAGAAGACTATCTTAAGGAGGACAGGCATAATCCAATCACATAGGAAACAACATTACCAAAAAAGTGGGTATGCTTTACATGTGCAGCCTTCTACAAAATTAAGTGGAAAAAAGCACAGCACATAAACACTTACTGGCTTTCACGATCCGAGGAAGAAGCCGTCTTCCCATTGTCCATCCCAGATTTGTATTCAAAAGAAATATATTTGTTACCATTTGACGGTTGTGCACCCTGATGCTGCATGCATTTAAGATTAATATCATATTATCATCATGCATTTAAGTTTAATATCATATGATCATCAACTTACACGACAGGAAAGCATGTCCTACTAAGATGAATTTACAAAAACTAAGATCACAATTTCATCCATGTAAAAAAATTGTCTCTTTTCAAACCAATCTACATCAGAGATAAAGTCTATCCAAAAATTTAAGAACACAGATATTGATGCACATTTAATGAATACAATAGGATTATGCCCTGATGAAACATACCTGATCAATGACATACTCAATTTTTTCCTTCCAAATTAGGGCCTCTTGGATGTTAAAAGCAGCCATCTGCTACAACAACCCAAATTATAAAATGTCAGCAACAGCTAAATCATTATATGAAAAAGGCTAAAAAAAACAAAGTAACATAAATAGACCAGTATAAATGTACATTAGATAAAAATCAACTCACCATAACCCGATGGTTCTTTTCTTTCTTGTTGTAAACAGACAAAACATATACCATCTACACAAAAATAAGTAAAAAATAAATACAGGGATGCATATCTAAAAAAATGCAGGAAAAATTATGGACTAAATAAAATCACTGTCAGTATAGTAAATCTCTAAATGGTTTAAAGAAAATTATATTTCAACTACAAATAGGACTACCAAAACCCAGTATATGCCACTTTTAAATAAAACCTGTGGTCAAATTGTTTAATTAAACTTTACATGAAAGAGAAAAAATATGTAATCAAAATTGTTGACATGTCATTCCCCTCTTCTAAAAGCATTCATGATTTTAACAGTAAAATAGGAATTTTTTTTTTTTTGAATGGCAAAGAAAATATATAACGCTCAAGAGTATAAAAAAGGTTCATATACAACTGTAAAATAAGAATTTCTAACTACTTTACACAATGACTACGGATACATCACATTCCAGTAAATGTAAAGTAGTAAAACTAAAGGAGTTGCCAGATAGCATGTATAAAATTATTATTGTCTATGAAATTGAAGCAGCTGGAGCAACACTAATCGCAGAATGAAACATAGTTTCTCAGCTTGTAGAGTTTGGGTTTATCAAAATGCTGGTACTGAACAGGACAAGTGCAAATTGATGCAAGTAATGAACATCAGGTTCACAGACTATAGACGTATCTCTGTATCCGTATGTGTTTCTTTAATTTCAGGGAAAACTGCATATTTAATTTTGTGGTGTCCAGCTATATTTGGAGTAGGCACTTGCTTGTGGACTTGAAGTTGGAGAATTTTGTTTGAACTTTGAATAGGTATAGTGGTTTGAGGAGGAACAAGGACAAAAAAGTTTTGCAGCAGTGAGAAATTTATGCATTAATTTGACATCTTTGGAACCTGAATGTGAAGGCTTGGATTTTGAAGGAGAAATCTATGTTCTCAAGTTTGCTACAAGACAAGACAGATTTCAGCTTCACTTTGGCATTTACCGCACAAAAAAGATTAGGGGATTTCTGTGGTAGTCACGCAGATAGATTAAAAAGCTATTGTATCAATTTTGTTTTTTCATTTGATGTCTTGTTGAAGGAAGATACACCTCCTACTTTACAATATATTCTTGTAAAGAATTCCTTTCTTTTCTTAATCTATGCAAGAAAAACTTAAGTCAGAAAATTCTCATAGAAGGTGTTCATGGGACTCTACACAGCTCCATAACTAAACTGTAAACCTAATGGCAGACAATAGGGTGAAAGTTTGTGTGTGTAAAATTACGTATGTCTAGCATTACTCTACTACATTGAGGCTGATTTCATTTTTTTTCAATGTTTTACTAGATGCCATTGGTGGTAAACAACCATAATTTGAATCAGTGTTGCCAGTGGCAGACCATGCCAGAAAACCGAAAACCCAGCATACTGACCGCCACCATATCTGAGTGTGGCACAGCCATCCGTCAAAAAATTGGCCATGGCGGATATTTAACTTGACAACACTGATTTGAATACACTGTACACGTCATAAGATAGTCCATGTTGACATCACCTCACTCCATCAATTACTAGATTCCATTCAGTGCATTTTCGATTTCCTAACAGGATTACTCTAGATACATACAAAATCCAGTAAACATTTATCAATGCATATCAACATAAAACAAAAATAACGATCAAACCCCATCCCAGTGAGTGGGGTCAGCTTATATCAACATAAAACGATACGAGAGGAGATAATCTTGACCACACAACCATATATGGATTGTCAAGATTGTTTGTTTTACTTGCATCAAATCTTGATAATCCATTGTAATTGTATGATTAGGATTAACTCCTCTGATTAGTATATCAGAACTCACATGTCCATGATGCGTCTTCAATCCTCTATCCTCCACTCTACAGTTTCCATCAATTAGCAGTGTCTTAATTGGAACCTAATAACATCAAACATAAAAATTAACAAATATTAATAAATAAATAAACAAATATTTCATAATCATCAAGTTTTTTAGGAGCATATTCTCTCAAGCATAATAATAATTCATGAAAAGTTAAAAGTCAAATTCACAAATTCCCTTCACTTTTCATATCAAAATAAAGTGATTATTATCTAAAAAAAAGTGATTATTCCATGAAGTGAAGCTTCTAACCATCAAAGTTGCATCAAAAAACGAAAATCTAACTGAATTTAGGTATCCCAGACCGAATGAAAATAATCAAAATCATGAAGTAACGGTGAAAATTCTACCTGATTATCTTGCGGTTTTCTTTTGTAATAAGCAAGTAACCGTGACTCCAAAACGAAGTACCTCATGTGAATAAACGATCGACCGATTTTTCGCCGGCCATATCTCACCATCCATCCTTCATACACGACTTTCGACGACATCGGAACAAGAATTTCAAACTTCGAAGGAAAATTCGGAACGAATTGGAAGTTTTGCGCCGGCGGAAGCTGGAGAAGAAGAATCTCTGCTTCGGCGAGATCGATTGGTAGTTAAGAGAATTTATAACTCATCGCCGGTGACGGAGATGGAAGATCATGGAACTGGAGATTGCACTACACTGTCTGTTCTTGATTTTTCCACGGAATTGAGAATTTTTTTATGATTCGAAATTAGAATTCAGCATTGGCGGTGGTTGAAATTGTTGTTCTCCGATTTCTCGTCGGAGTTCGTTCGCCGGGATCGGTGACGGCGATTAGATCGGTGTAACTGTGAAGAGAGAGAGAGAGAGAGAGAGAGAGAGAGAGAGATTTAACGAACGTGTTAGATCCCACGTAAGTTAGAAAAAGCTGTGACCGTGTAAGAAGCATTTGACACGTGGAATTTTATGATTGGACCGTGAGTGTTAGGTGCGCGTTGGCGCCGTGACGTTTTCCCAATTTTTTGAATAGAGGTGGCGTCTTGTTCCAATTAATACAGTAATTAACACTAATCGGAACTTTTGTTATTTCTTTGTGCAATTGTCTATGAAGTTTGGTTTAGTTAACAAGACGTTGATTCATCCTCAAAATTATAAATGCGATTTTTATCGTTGATTCATTCTCAAAATTATGAATTTGATTTTTATTGTTGACATGAGTATTTTTTTCGTCTTTAAAAGTGCAAATGTTTCACTACTTTGAAAGATCGATTTCATCATTTATTAATTTGGAGTAAAATTCTCTATAGATCGGTTTAACACATAAATTTTTGGCACTTCAAAGATTAGTTCAACACTTGAGATCACACTTTTAGGTTGGTTTTCATCACTAGATTAATATTGAGGTTAATTTTTTATTAAATTGTAGTTTGATATGACAAAATCTTTATAGACTACATATATAGTGATGGTTCTGAGGTTCGAACCATCATAACATTTGACCAAATAATTTTGATATTTTTACGGGTTGAGACAAATTTTATAAATTCTATTGTGTTCATCTAATTTTTGTTATTAAATGTTGATATTTTGGTTGTTATTTGTGGAGTATACGTGATTGAGGAGGGGTTGGGGTCCCATAGTAATTTTTGGTATTAAAAGATGAGATGACGAATATGACCTTGACTATGGGAGATTGAAAATTTGTTTGTATTCGGATTTGTGGTAATTGTGTGTGTTTGTTGGATTTAGGTTGGGTATTAACTTGTGAAGGTACACAGTGTGTAAGTGTAAGTGGGATTAGGAATTGGAATTTAATTTGATTTTATGCGCGTGGGTGTGGTGTGCGTGTGTGGACAGCCAAGAAAGGGTGACGTTATTGAGATTTCAAATGAAGGGCTCTTGTTTTGATAGTTAGGCAGATAGTAGAATTTGAACAAACATAAGGACATGGTAATCCCTAAAAAAAAAGGACATGAATGGTAATCATGTTCAAATCGTTAGAACATTATTATAGAAATGAGTAAAAATTGTATATGTTAAATTATGCTATCAGAAAAATTGATTTCACGTAGGTTGAAAGAAAAACTGCTTTAATTAAAATTGAGTTGAAAGTAAAGTAATTTATTTTATATTTGTTTTGGTTTGTTTTCTCTTTACTTTTGGTTTATTTTATTTCTTTCCACAAAACTCCTATCGGTATCATTTTTGTAATTAAGTCACTTTTTAAATCATTTCTATCGAGCGGGAGTGAGGAAATTTGGAAAATTCATTGGCTTAATTGGGATGAGGTTTGTTCTGATAAGGAGTTTGGTAGATTGGGGGCCTTAGGAATTGGGGAGCTTAATTTGGTGTTGTTAAGGAAATAGTGTTGGAGGTTATATAATGATCAAGACGGTTTACGATTTAAAGTGTCAGTTGCATAATATGGAGTTGAGGGTGGATGTATCAGGGGAGGCGGTTCTCAGGCGTTAGAGTAGTGGAAGGATTTGTGTGGTGTTAAAGAAAGGGTATGAGATGGGGAGTGGTTGGTTTAAAAAAGGTTTGGTGCGTAGAGTCGAAAATGGAGAGAACAATTATTCCAACGATTTTTTATCACTTAGCAGTGGTTTCTTGTTGTTTGTGGCGGCTGTAAGTTCAACAATTTTTTTAAAAGTTTGTGGCAGGTTAAAGCCATTGGTGATGTTCTTCGCCTATTTTATTTTTGAATTCACAATTGGCCTTCGGAAATACGTAAACAGTCGCAGGTAATATGAGCAAACAATTTTTTGACATTTGTGGTGGCTTAAAGCCGCCCGTAATATTTCCCGTCTATTTTATTTTTGAATTATTTGGTTGTCGAAAATAAGTAAGAAGCCACTGATAATGTTAGCAAGAGTCGTCGGAACCTTTATTGTGTCCTCCTATAAATACTCCATCCCCTTTCATCACACTCAAATTTTCACAATTGAGGCAAGAAATCGAGGCTTCATATATGTCCTAATAAAGGGAGTTTTTCAATCTAGGGCTTTTTTGATACATCTAGTGTTGGTTAAAAGGTGGACCTTTGTGTTCTAGGTTTAATTGTATTTTGATTTATGTGTAGATCCTACTATTTAACGAGACGAAGAGGGAAGGTTGGGGGTAGAGGCTCCGAGTTGGAGGGTAGGAGGAGGAGATTGTTCGCAGCATAAGAGGGATTAGTCGTTGAATGTATTTCTCTGTTAGATAACTTTGTTGTGCATAACAGTGTATCTGACAAATGGATTTGGAAATTTGATCCTGAGATTGACTTTCGGTAAAAGGTGCTTATCATATTCTAAAGCATAATGTTCAACATGGTCGTAATTCTCATTCAGAAGTCATTTGGAACAAAGTAGTGTCTTTCAAAGTCTCTTTGTTTAGAAAACTCTTAATAAAAAGATTCTAACAAAAGAAAATTTGGTTCGGCGTGGTGTGATGCCTTCAGGTTCGTCGTTGTGCTCAGGTGAATGTGGAAAGGAGAAAACAACTAATCATCCTTTTATGTACTAGTACAATATATTTTTTGGCATTTGACCTTCTATTTGGCATTGGCTAGGGATTTCGTTGTTCAACCGGCTGATATTTTGCAATTTGGTGGCGTACATTTATTTCAAAAGGATTCTCAACGTTGCTTCTAGTCCTCGCAAATTTTTTGCAACAAGGTTTGTGGTTTGAGAAATCAGAGCAATAAAAAGTGTGATTTGGAAGATGTGTGATTTATTCTTGTTTGGTGTTTTGAGAAATCAGAGCAATAAAAAGTGATTTTGTGGAGGGTGGTTTCTAATTTTTTTTCTTCTAGGTTTTGTGAAATTTTTAGGTTGAAGATGTTGTGTTGTTGTGTTGATGAATGCACATAACAACAAAGGGAAGAAGAGGAGAAGATGCCCGCGGTAGGAGAAGAAGAGGAGAGAAAAAATTAGGATTTTTAATTTAACATTAGGGGTACTTTAGATATTTCACATCTTTAGTATTATTTTATATAAGAAAAAATCATTATATGTATGCCACGTGGAATTTAAAATATAAATTTAATTGGATTAAATGACATGTATGCCGTATGGAATTTAAAAAAAAATCAAAACTAAAAAATATAACACATCAGCATGCCATGTCATCCATTTTGCACAGTCAGCTACCTTGAGGGGTATAAACCAAAGAATTTGATGTTTCTACTGAGAATCTCCAAGTTTTTTTACAGGGGTATACCAAAAGACGCATATATGACAGGAGTAAAAGTCATTTAACCCTGAAAAAAATGGATAAATTACACTCTCCCTTAAAGATGCTTGAATCACACTTCATTATCCTCTTGTTTTAAAATATACACTTCCCTCCCCTCTTATGCAAAATTTAATAGAAAAAATTACTCTCCCTCCCCTAAGAGAAGCTTGAAGTACATTCTTCACCCCTCTTATGTTAAAATTTAAATTTTCCTCCTTTAATAATATTTTTTTATTTCGAATAATTCATCAACAAAAATCTAACACACAAAATATGAAGAAAAATAGCATTGTTGGTCCATTTTAGTATAATAAAAATTTGAATGCATTTTTTTTCGATTTTTGGTTCACAATATAATAACTAATTAACATATATTCTTAAACCCTATTCAAATATGAAAAAACTTAAAATAAAAATTAAAATATGTGAAAAATTACTAAAGCCGATAAATTATGGCTATTTGAAAGTGAATTTTATATTCTAAATTATAAAAGTATAATCAAATATTTAATTTAATTATCACTGACATTGAAATTATATGGAAATGGATTTTATTTTTTTTAACTGTGACTCAAAGTTAGTAGATATATTATAAAAATATTTATTTATGTTAAAATGGACTAAAGTGTAGTGCATGTTCAATTATTAAGGGAGGATTTGAAATTCAAGCATCTCATAGGAGAGGGAGTTATAACTTACTCAAGGTTTTTACTTCTAAAGGGAGAAAAATGTATATTTTAACACAAAAAGATAGGCAAGTGTAATTCAAACATCTTTTAAAAAAATGCAGTGTAATTTACTCAAAAATTATTCTCTTGTATCGTATAAACATCAAAACTATTTACTCTCCTTCAAATCATATTCAACTATTATTACTTTCAAACCTCTTTAAAATATACAATCAAAGGCGAGATAGTGTTTATTAAATACAACCATTAAAAAGTTATATCTCCATGTGAGACACACTTGAATATCCAAAAATAAGGTTCTACGTCGAGGATGTTATAAAAGTAAATTATATTAAATCAAAATGGGTTTTGATGGAAAAAAGAAGTGCATATAGCCCTTATATGAGTAAATGTATGAATTCTGCTCTTTACTCTACAAAAATCACTCGTGCCCAACTGTATTTTCAATTATACCCTTGCGT